>JRHI01000778.1_pt1 | contig 32185 bp, 33 predicted proteins | sample 215371 | NCBI WGS metagenome assembly JRHI01 (sample SAMN02929681, study PRJNA255918) | sediment metagenome | biome: cave system; feature: Ice Cave; material: Sediment; isolation source: sediment from deep within a dark volcanic ice cave with no known source of... ...
GGCGGGGGTTGAGGGTTCGAGCCCCTTCGTCTCCACGAGGAACAGTGCACCACCGGTCTGCCGGGCGTCTCCGAGAGGCCGTCGGGTGACGGTCATCGCTGGCATGCTCGCCGTGGCCGGAGGCGGGGGCGTCTCCGAGAGCGCCTTGCCGCCTGCCGGAGAGGCGGGTGTCGGCATCGCGGTCGCTTATCTCGACGTGGCTGGCTGGCATGTCCATCGGGGTGATGTCACCGCCGACGTCCCAGCAGGCTTGCGCCCTCGCGCGTGGTCCTACTCCGCTGTCCAGCTGTTGCTCGTCGACGACACAGAGGCGGCTTTCGTCCTCGACCCGAGGGCGTCGGCGAAACCTCGCTGGCTGTGCGGCCCTTGCCAGGTGCTCCACGGCAAGCCTTTCGAGCTCGTGGAGTGTCTTAGCGGCGTGCCAGCGCAGAGGGTTCACGTCTCTTCGTCGCCACGAAGTCTGCTGTTGACCTGGCGGAAGTGGCGGTAGCTGCATACGAGCAGTATCAGCACCACGATGCCGGAGACGATCAGGCTGGATCCGGTTGCCACGCCGCCGAAGGGCAGCGACGGTATCAGGATCCAGGCGAGGCCGGCTCCGATGAGCGCCAGTCCGCACAACGCCGTCGCGCTGACCCGCAGTGGTGAGGCCGGGTGGCGGCCTGCATCGCCCGCCTTCGCACCGGTCCGGTCATGCGGCGCGCCCATGGATACTCGTTGGCGAGCAGAACCAGGCCAGCTAGCACCAGGAGTAGGCCCGGCCCAGGCAACACGAGCAACGCGATCCCTACCACGCACAGCGCCACCCCGACGACCGTCACGAGCACCCGGCGAGCGAGCCCGTTCTTCTTCTCGTTCTGCCGGTTCGCCTGATGCATCGCTGTCCCCATCCTCTACGCCGATGGGCAACCGGTCACGCGCTGAAGTGTCGTGGACCACAACCCGCAGTGCGCGATACTCATGCGCGACGAATACCTCAGGTCACAACACTAAACTGGGCCGGTGTCCACCGGGGAGGTACTCGGCGATCCGGCGCGGCTAGCGGCGGTGGCCAGAATGCTGCCGGTAGCGCAAGCCAACTGGCAGGCACTGGACCGGCTGGCGGAGTTGGTCGCGATCGTGATGGACGCTCCGATCGGTATCGTGAACCTGATCGACTCCCAGCAGAATCTGGTGGGCATGGTCGGGCTCGGTGAGCCGTTCGCGACGTCCCGGGTGGCGTCGATCGATACCGGTTTCTGCCCGACCAGTCGCCGCTCCGGCGGCGATCGCGGTCACCCGCGGTCCGCAGCACATCGTGGAGTATCACAATCCGGCCCATCAGTCGCTGTTCGGCGAGCTGCCGCTGGAAGTGCCCGTCGCGAAGGCGCTGCCGGAGCTGCCGGAGGAGTTCATCTCATTGATGGATCAGGTACTGGCCAGCGGTGAGGTATACCGCACGGACGAGGCTCCGGTGACCATGATCTGGCCCGGGGAGCACCGCCCCCGTGAACGGTTCTTCGACTTCTCCTATTCAGCGATCCGCCGCACCGCCGGCGACGGCGTCGACCACCGGGGGTTGCTGGTGGTGGCGGTGGAGGTCACCGACCGGGTACAGAGCCACCGCGAACTCGAACGCCGTGCCCGCCGTCAGGAACTGCTCGCTCGGGCCAGCGCGGCGTTGAACCGGAGCCTCGACCCGAGCGCGGAGCTCCAGGAACTCGCCGGAGCTGGCCGAGCTGTCCACGGTGCACGTGCTGCACCGCCCGGTGGCCCCCGGCACCGATCCGCCACTGCCGGTGATCACCGACCGGGTGGCCGTCGCCGGCGTACCCGGCGTCACGTTGGCGCCGAGATTGACCGGTCTGCGTTGGGACGGCAACGGCGACCCGATCACCGCGGCGATCCGCCGGGGTGAGCTGCTACGCCAACCCATGCCCGCAGCCGGGACGCCATCGTGGGCGCAGAAGACCGGAACGGTGGCTACCTTCAGCGATGGGCTGAGCCAGGTGGTGGTGGCCCCGGTGATCGTGGATGGTCTGGTGGTCGCGGTGGTGTCCTTCCTGCTGCATCACACCCGACCGACGTGGAGCGAGGATGACTTGCAGGCGTTGGGTCAGATCGCCCGCTACGCCGGCATCGCCTTGGAACATGGTTTGATCTACCAGGCGACCCGGGCGTCGGCGTTGGTGCTGCAACGCAGCCTGCTCACCGAACCGCCCACCGTGCCCGGGGCTGCGGATCTGTGCCCGCTACCGCCCGGCCGGGCGTGACGAGGTCGGCTGCGATTGGTACGACGCGTTCCAGCGCGGCCCTGATCAGCTAGCCGTGGTGATCGGCGACGTCGTCGGGCACGACATCACCGCTGCTGCGGCGATGGGCCACCTTCGCGCCACGGTGCGAGGGTTGGCGCTGGACCGTGACGAAGGCCCGGCCGCGATCCTGGACAGGCTTTCCAGGGTCAACTCCGGGCTCGGGATCACCCCGTTCGCGACCCTGCTCTACGCCAACCTCACCCGTACCGGCGACCGCTGGACGATGCGCTGGGCCAGTGCCGGGCACCCGCCCCCGTTACTCGCTACAGCCGGCGGCGCTCAGCTTCTGACGGGGGTCACCGGTACCGCCCTGGTACGAACCCCAGACTCCGCCGCGCACCGAGGGTGAGATCATCCTGACCGCCGGATCGACCCTGTTGCTCTACACCGACGGTCTGATCGAACGCCGCGGCACGAACTTGACCGACAACCTCAGTGACCTTGTCGCCCGCGTCGCCGCCGACACACGCCACCTCATCGAGCCGCTGTGCGACGACCTGCTGGCCGGCGCACCCACCGATGACGACATCGCGATGCTGGCCATCCACATCTGTTAGCTCGGGAGGTCGTCGAACTCGCCGGCTTTGACGCCGTGGATCCACGCGGTCATCTCGGCCGGCGTGAACAGCACCATCCCACCGTCGGGTTGGTTGCTGTTACGCACCGCGATACGCCCGTCGGGCAAGGCGGCGACCTGGACGCAGGTGCCGTTGTTTCCGCTGAAACTGCTGATGCGCCACAGAGCGGTGGCCAAGTGTGAGTTAGACACGGTGTGTGCCTCCGACCTTCACTCCCCGACAACCGATTGGATGAATGAGATTGACCGTTTTGGGTCAAGCGCGACTCGCTGTAGGTCCTCAGCCACCATCGTATACGAACGGACCTGTTCCGCATCTTGTAGATACACCGCACCGTCGTGGAGTTCGACGTAGCCGATCGACCGCACGTTCGCGAAGCCCAGCACGACGAACTGGCCGGTCAGCGCGGTGTGTGGGCCATCCTCGGGTCGGATCACCTGGATCGTCACCGTGGGTAGTTCAGCCATAGCCAGCAGGTGCTGGAGCTGCGCTCGACGCAGCTCGGGATCACCCACCGCGAGGCGTAACGCCCCCTCCGTGATGACGGCGTGTAACCGGAGCGGGCGCTCGGCATCGGTGAGCCGGCGGGTGCGGGCTATCCGGAGGTCGACGAACCGCTCGCTGTAGTCGGCGCGAACTCGCGGCGTGTTAGCGGTGACCGCCGCGGCGTATTGCTCGGTCTGCAACAGGCCCGGCAGGAGAATCGGCTCGAAAACGAACTCACTCTCGGCTAGACCCTCCAGGCCGACGAACGTCTGCAACCAGTCCGGCACCACCTGAGCCCACGGGGCCCACCATCTGGCCTCGTCTGCTCGGCTGGTCAGCGAGATGAGCCGGTCGATGTCGCCTTGCTCGGCGCCGTAGCCGGTGAGCAGCCGGGCGATGTCGTGCGGATCCTGCTGCTGGCGCCCGGTCTCCAGATGGCCGAGCTTGGCCCTGCTGATCCCGCTCTGCTGGCTGGCCTCGGTCAGCGACAGCTTGGCCGAGTTGCGGTACCGGGCCAGCTCCACGCCGATCAGCCAGCGCAGCGGAGCTGGACCTCCCCGCAACGCCCCTTCCGTCGCCGGTTTTGTCATGAGACGTCTCATGTATAGTCCCCCGAACTGATACACGTCCCCACCGTCCGATTGCACGAACGGACCCGACCGACCGAGCCCGGGCGGCGCGAGCCAATGTCACCTGTGGTCAGTGGACCACTGTCGGTATTGGGCGCGTTTGCGAGCTTTGTGGCCGGGTTGGTCGCCGCTGAGGCTACCTGGGCGACTCCCCGAGAAGCTGGCAGGCTCGCCGTTGGCTCGTCAGGGTGTCGATGAGCGGTGACAGCTCGCCCGTGCGTCTGGCAAACGTGCGGAGTTTCACGCGGAATTGTCGTACTACTGAGAAGGGAAGTCGACTGTGAACCAGGCCCAACCGGATCGGGAGATCCGGCTCTTCGCCGTTGCGCCGCCGCACCGCGCATCGCACCTGGCGGGCCTGCGAATACCCGAGCCTCAGTTTCCCACCAAGACCCCTGCCGGTCGACGGCCGAATCACCCAGCACCGAGTCGCGCGGCGCCGGTTCGCGCTTCGGTGGGTCAGCCGGGTGGCTCGGGCGACGATCACGTCGGGAGGTCGAGCGTCGAAGGGCTGCGGTGGGCCCGCTGCCCCGACGACGGGCGATTGCACCTGCTGAAACCCGCTGGTGTCGACCTCGCCGCCACCAACGGCCACGCTGAGGCACTATGCGGTCAGTGCGTACCCGCTCAAGGCCTCACCATCAACGGCGCGCCCTCGGGTGCGCTGTGTATGGCTTGCGTCATCGGGGCGACTTCGTAAGAGCGGCTGCGGGACTCAGCTGAGGTAGCCCTCGACCTCAGTGACCGGGCGAACCTCGGCGTCGTCGGGATCCTGCCCGGCGGCCGCGCGGGCCCGACGTTGCCGCAACAGATCCCAGCACTGGTCGAGCTGCACCTCCAAAGAGCGCAGCTGGGTGTGCTCCTCCTCGGTGGTGAGCTCTCCCCGGCCGAAGCGTTCCCGCAGCGTGTGCTCAGCACTGACCAGCTCGTGGATGCGGCCCAGCACGTCACCGTCATCGGCCATCCGATCTCACCCCTGTCCGCAGCTGTGGGCCAGCTACCGCGACGATACCGACAGCGCGCGGCAGCGGCAGCCCGCTAGCCGTTCTTGGCGCTGGCGTCGCCGACGCTGGTGCCGGAGCCGGAGTGGGTGTAGCCGGTGATCAGCGTCCACATGCTGGTGCCCGAAAAGCTCTGGCCGTTGGCGCCGGGTGTACCCGGATCGCCAGGGGCGCCGGCGGCGCCGTCGATGCCTGCATGCCACAGCGACAGGACAGTACGGGCCGGTAGCAGCTCCACGCTCTGTTCGGCGAGTTGCGCCGAGCTCATCGCATCACACATCGGATCCCCCTAGGAAAGGCGCGGTACGACACCGGCGGCAGTGCCGCTGTCGACTTCACCCAAGGTGCTCAGCGCGACGATCCGTGGCAATCCGTAGCACTACCTAACTCTTCGAGGCACCACGTACACGAGCCGCCCTCAGCGCGGCGCTAGCAGCGGGTGAGCGACGGGACCGACCTTTGCAGCGCGTGTCGAGCGGCGGCCGGCATCGGACGCGAGATCCCGCCGACATCAAGCAACGGCACAAGCATCGCGACAGCCACTCCTGCCACATTGGCCCCGATAATGCAGTCACAGACGGTAAGAGCACAATCTGTTACGTGTGCGTCGTGCGGCGGGGTGATCGGGTGCGGAGCCTCGTGTCCTTGGCGGGGCTGCTGGCATTACTGGGCGGCCTGGTGCTGCTCGTCGTCGTGCCAGTGACTCAGGGTGTAGATCGGGCTAGCACCTGGGCCGGGGTGCTCAGCGGATATTTGGCCATCGCCGGTGCGCTGGTCACGTTGGCGAGATGGCGGCACAAGCAGCGGGCCGCGGCTGGCGAGCCGGCACGATCGAATCAGGTGGCGCAGGCCGCGCAGGAGCTTCAGGTGGCGGTGCGGGAGCAGTGGCGTCGAGAGGCGGAGGCCCGGTCGCTCGGGGATCCGGATCCCATGCCGGTGCGCTGGCGATTGTCGGACCCCACGGTGATGGACCACGACGAGCACATCGCGCCGACGCCGGTCACGCTGTCCGGGCGCAGTGACCGGATTCCGGCATTGACCGACCAGTTCCGACGGTTGCGCCGGCGCAGGCTGGTCATTGTGGGTGGCCCCGGGTCGGGCAAGACGACCCTGGCGGTGCAGCTGCTGCTGCAGCTTCTGGATAGCTGGCAGTCGGACGAGCCGGTGCCGGTGCTGTTCTCCCTAGCCAGTTGGGACCCACAAACCCAGCCGCGGGTCCAGGACTGGCTCGCCAGCCAGCTTACCCAGACCTACCCCAACCTAAGAGCGTTCGGCGCCGATGCGGCGCACAAACTGGCCGATCAGGGCCGGCTTCTTCCCGTTCTGGACGGTCTGGACGAGATCCCTCCGGACCGCAGAGGCGAGGTGATCAACAGGATCAACGCATCTTTGCACCCCGACACCGGACTGATCATGACCAGCCGCGCCACCGAGTACATCGAGACAGTGCACGGCCGGGAGGCGCTCGCCGCAGCTGCGGTCATCGAACCGGAACCACTGACTGCCAGCGAGGCTGCCGCCTATGCGAAAAACCTTTTGCCCCGCCAGCCTGACGAGTCTTGGCAGGCAGTCCTCACCGCACTACGGGACGGCACCGCTGGGCCACTGGCCGAGGTCGTGGCCAGCCCACTGGGACTGTGGCTGCTACGCACCGTGTACATCGAGGGCCACCGCGACCCGCAGCCGCTGATCGACCCTGCGCACTACCCCGACCCGCCCGCAATCCAGCACCATCTCCATGAGGAGCTGATCCCAGCCGCGGTCCACAGTCGCCCGCCGGTGTCCGGCGGCCAGGACCCACTACGGCCCAAACGTCACCACGATCCCGATCAGGTCCGGCGGTGGCTGACCACCCTGGCCATCGAACTCCGCGACGCCAAGACCCGCGACTGGCGATGGTGGCAGCTTGCCGACCACACTGTCACCAACCGTCAGATTGGGGTGGCGTTCGGGCTGATGTTTGGGCTCGTGTCGGGGCTGGTGTTCGGGCTTCACGGGCCCGGCTCTGGGCTGGTATCGGGACTCGGGATCGGGCTGCCAGTCGGGATGGCGTCCGGATTGTTCGGGGTGGCGTTCGGGCTGGTGTTCGGGGTGACGTTCGGGCTGGTCGGAATGACGATCGGGCTGGTGCACGGACTCCTGATCGGTCTCGGGGGCCTGGTGGTCGGGCTGGTGTCCGGAGCGGTCGTTGGGCTGGTGTTCGGATTGGCCGGCGGTCACCGCGATGCACCCGCATACATCGACCTCCGGCTGCGCGGCCGGGTCGGCGTGCTGTGTTCCAAGCTGGCATTCGGGTTGTTGGGCGGGTTGTTAGGTGGTCTGCTGGGCGGCCTGTGGTCCTGGCTGCGGGCCGGGCTGTTCGTGGGGCTGAAGCACGGTCTGATGATTGGGCTGGGTGGTCTGCTGGCCGGGCTGGCGTTCGGGCTGATCAGCTTCGCGGCCAGCCCGAGCATCGGCCGCCGAGCAAGCTCCCCAGCCGAGAGTCAGCGAGGAGACAGAGGGCTCACGATCCTCGCCGCCGCCATGCTCGGATTGGTGGCTGGAGTGGTGTTCGGGCTGGTGGCCGGGCCGGTGGCCGGACTGGTGTTCGGGTTGGTGGCCGGGCTGGTGATCGCGCCGGTGGTGATCAGCACCCGCTGGTCGGTGTTTGTCCTGGCATCACTGTGGCTCGCGGCGCGGCGACAGCTGCCATTGTCTCTGATGATGTTCCTAGACGATGCGTACCGACTGGGACTACTGCGAATCGTGGGCCCGGTATATCAGTTCCGGCACGCTGCTCTACAGGACCACCTCGCGCCCCCGGCGCAGGCCACGCCGGCAATTGCGGCCGCCGACCAGTCCGCAGTATCGGTAAACTAATGGGACGGGAATGGTACGAAAGGCGATAACGATGCTTACTCGAAAGACCTATAGCCTTTTTTGAGCGGGTGACGGGAATCGAACCCGCGTCTAGAGCTTGGGAAGCTCTCATTCTACCATTAAACTACACCCGCGACGCAGCTAGACCCTAGCATGGCACGGTCTGCGGCCTCCGAGCGCTGAGTCTGCTAGCCGCCTGCTCCCCATCCCCGTTGTGATGTGACTGTCAGTGACCTTGCAGGCAGGACTGTCACGGCGTACCGACGTGCAGATCTATCCAGCTCCGACGGAGGCTGGTGAGGTCCATGTGGCCAATGGTGTGCGACCGGCGCCGGTGATGACGTGCTGCGGCGTGGAGTCCCCGTGGCGAATCCGCACCGCCGACTAGGGTGGCGGCGTGTTGCTGTCCGATCGGGATCTGCGGGCCGAGATCGATGCCGGGCGTCTGGGTATCGAGCCGTTCGACGAGAAGTTGCTCCAGCCCTCCAGCATCGACGTGCGATTGGACCGCTTCTTCCGGGTGTTCGTCAACACCAAATACACCCACATTGACCCGTCGTCGCAGCAGGACGAGCTGACGTCGCTGGTGGAGCCCGAGGGTGACGAGCCTTTCGTGCTGCACCCCGGCGAGTTCGTACTCGGGTCGACGTTCGAGCAGTTCACGTTGCCCGATGATCTGGCTGGGCGGCTCGAGGGCAAGTCAAGCTTGGGGCGGCTCGGGTTGCTGACGCACTCCACGGCGGGCTTCATCGACCCAGGTTTCAGCGGTCACATTACCCTGGAGCTGTCGAATGTGGCGAACCTGCCGATCACGCTCTGGCCGGGAATGAAGATTGGACAGCTGTGCCTGTTCCGGCTGTCCAGCCCCGCCGAGCACCCGTACGGTAGCGCCGGCGTGGGCTCCCGCTACCAGGGCCAACGCGGGCCCACGCCGTCGAGGGCCTACCTGAACTTCCAGCGCATCGACACCCGTCGCTGAGGCCGCGTCGTCAACCAACTCTTGACATGGCGGTAATCGTCAAGTGATAGTTGACGCATGACACTAGACGAGCTCATCAGCCAGACCCGCGCTGAAACGCACAGCTCTGACCCGCTTGATTTGCTGGCTGGCGCGGCGCGCCGGCAGCAGGAGCTGTTCAATGTCGGGGATAACCTGCTCAACTACTTCGTTCAGGAGGCACGGGCCGCCGAGTGCTCATGGTCCCAGATCGGCACCGCGCTCGGTGTCAGTAGGCAGGCAGCTCAGCAGCGCCACTCCGCGTTGCGCTCGTTGATCGGCAAATTTGTCGGCGGCGCAGAATTCGCCATGGGGCCCATGTTCAAGCGGTTCACCTTCCGAGCGCGACGGGTCGTTGTGCTCGGCCAGGAAGAGGCCCGGACGTTGCGTCATGATTACATGGGCACTGAGCACCTTCTGCTAGGTCTGCTCGCCGAGGGCGAGGGCATTGCGGCGCAGGCTCTCCAGCAGGCCGGTATCACGTTGGACGCGGTCCGGGCCGAGGTCGAGGAAATCATTGGCTGTGGAGCGGAAACGCCAAGAGGACACATACCGTTCACGCCGCGGGCCAAGAAGGTATTGGAGCTGGCGCTGCGCGAGGCCCTGCTCTTTAGCCACAACTCCCTCGACACTGAGCACGTCCTGCTCGGATTGATCCGCGAAGGTGAAGGCGTGGCTGTTCAGGTATTAGTCAAGCTGGGCGCAGACGTCAACGAGCTCCGCGATAACGTGCTGGTTCTGGTCAAGGAATCGCCGCCATCTGGAACCGAATAGCAGTTTCGCGCACAGCGCTATTCGGAACCGATGGGCGGTGTCGGCGGCTCTCGCTTGACGCTGGTGAGCAGGAGTTGGGCGACGTCGAGCACTTCACTCTGATTGGCTGCGGTGCCTTCGGCTTTGCGGGTGGTGAGGCCGTCGGTGAGCATCACCCGGCAGAACGGGCAGCCGGTAGCGATCGCGGAGGTCCCGGTGGCGATCGCCTCGTCGACCCGGTCGAGGTTGACCCGCTTGCCGATGCGCTCCTCCATCCACATCCGGGCGCCCCCGGCGCCGCAGCACATCGAACGCTCGGCGTGGCGGGGCATCTCGGTCAGCCGCGCACCCGACGCGCCGACCAGTTCGCGTGGCGGGGAGTAGACCTCATTGTGCCGGCCCAGGTAGCACGGGTCGTGATAAGTGACCGCTGGCCCGTCGGCCGCAGCGACCGGGACGAGCCGCTTGTCCCGCACCAGCTGGTTGAGCAGCTGGGTGTGGTGCACCACCTCGTAGTGCCCGTCGAGCTGCGGGTATTCCCGACCCAACGTGTTGAAGCAGTGCGGACACGTCGTCACGACCTTGCGACGGCCCGGCTCCCGCCCAGCGAAGGCGGTGTTTAGCACCTCGACGTTTTGCTGCGCGAGCATCTGGAACAGGAATTCGTTGCCCGATCGACGGGCCGGATCCCCCGTGCAGGTCTCGCCGTCACCCAACACTGCGTAGTTGACGCCGGCGATGTGCAACAGCTCGGCGGTGGCTCGCACTGTGCGCTTCGCATTGTCGTCATAGGCGCCGGCGCAACCGATCCAGAATAGGTACTCAACGTCCTCGGGCAGGGTCTCCTCGGTGAGCTGTGGGACCTCGAAGTCCAGGCCCTTCGCCCAGTCCATCCGATCGGACTGGTTCTGCCCCCACGGGTTGCCCTTGTTCTCCAGGTTGCGGAACAGCGTGCCCAACTCGGTGGGGAACTCCGCCTCGATCATCACCTGGTAGCGGCGCATGTCGACAATATGGTCGACGTGCTCGATGTCCACCGGGCACTGCTCCACGCAGGCCCCGCAGGTGGTGCACGACCACAGCACGTCCGGATCGATCACCCCGCCCACCTCAACGCTGCCCACCAGCGGCCGGGCCGCCTGTTCCGGACCTGTTCCGGGGACCCGACCGAAGCCGGACTCTGGCACGTGGCCGTTGTGCGCGGCCAGCGCCAGGACGTCGACGTCGCTGTGGTCCGGTACCGCTTGGTTGCCGATGAGGTAGGGCGCCTTGGCGAACAGGTGATCACGCAGATCCATGATCACCAACTTGGGGGACAGCGGCTTGCCGGTGTTCCATGCCGGGCACTGGCTCTGGCAGCGACCGCACTCAGTGCAGGTCGCGAAGTCCAGCATGCCCTTCCAGGTGAAGTCCTCGACCTTGCCGCGGCCGAAGACGTCGTCCTCGCCCGGGTCCTCGAAGTCGATCTCCTTGCCGCCGGACTCCATCGGTAGCAGCGGGCCCAACGCCTTGGGCAACCGCTTGGTCGCCACGTTGATCGGTGCGATGAAGATGTGCAGGTGCTTGGAGTACAGCACGATGACCAGGAAGGCCAGCATGACGCCGATGTGCAGCAGCAGCCCGACCGTCTCCAGCACCTGGTTGGTCCCCGCGCCCAGCGGTGCCAGCGCTGCACCGGCCGCGTCCGAGGCGAACGCGCCGGAGCGGTAGGGGAACGTGCCGTTGTTCACCTCGGTACCCCGGAACAGGAACAACGTCCAGATCACGTTGAAGATCATGAACAGGATCAGCCAGGCGCCGCCGGTGTGCGAGCCGTAGAAGCGCGACGCCCGCTGCCTACGCTCCGGCGCCTGTCGAACCCGCATCACCGCGAACGTGATGATCGACGCCAGCACGGCAAGCGCGATGAAGTCCTGCAGGAAACCCAGCACTGGCGAGTGCCCGATCAGCGGGATGGCGAAGTTCTCGTCGAACACCACCCCGTAGGCCTCGATGTAGACCGTGATCAGGATCACGAAGCCCCAGAAGGTGAAGAAGTGCGCCAGTCCGGGGATCGTCCAGCGCAGTAGCCGTCGCTGCCCCAATACCTCGACCAGCTGAACCCGCAGCCGGGCTCCCAGGTCCGTCGCGCGGCCGCCCGTCGGCTGTCCGGAGTGGATCAGCGAGTACAGCCACCACGCCCGGCGGCCAGCGAGAACGAGCGTCAGGACAGTCAGCCCCAGGCCGATCACCAGTCGCGCTGCCATCACGGCGTCCACCTCCCCGCGGTGCACAGGGTTCTCCCTAGTCGCACACTACGGCTCGTTACTCAGTGGTAGCTAGAGGTCCCGCGTTGGTTCGAGCGCTGGCGGTACGGAACGGCCGGTGATCACTAATTCGACCACCTGCTCGACCAAGCCGTGTCCTACGGATCTTCCTGCCAGCTCTCTTCCTCCCGAGCTCAACAGCAGCGCTGTCCACGGCGGGCAGAGCAGCTCTGCTGTTGAATTCGGGAGCCTGAGTGCAAGCTCGACCAGGACACAGCCCGCCTCAGCCGCATGTACGTGCGACCCGAGAGCAGGAATTGGGGACTAGGATCAGATCAAGGAGACTCTCTTTGACGCCTTGGACTACCCCGCCGGCGACCTTGCGGCATCGCGTCGCGCCTGTGCGGCGGCCATGCAGGTGCTGTGGACACTCGCTGAGACCTTCCCCTCGGTGGTACTTGAGGCGAACTTCCGGCCCCATAGCGACTACGAGCGGTCTCGGATCAACCTGCTCGACGGGCGGCTTGTCGAAGTCTATTGCGCCTGCCCGCCGGTCGTGGCTGCCAAGCGATACGCGACCCGGGCAGCCTCGGTGACCCACCACAGGGCGCACGTCTTGTCCCGTCTGTCTGACGGCATGCTTGCGGAGTTCGATCAACCACACGGAGTGGGGCAGCTGATCCGGGTCGACACCACCGAATCTGTCGAGGTGGCGAGCTTGGCGGCAACAATCCAGGCCCTGTTCAGCGGGCGCGGTCCAGTGCGCCCAGCATCGACCACCATGAGGACGGCGGGGGGTGAACCCGCACCGCCATCCTCCTTCGGAGATGGTTGGATCACGCCGCGGGCGGGTACCCGTGAGCCACCGACGGCGCTTCCGCGCGGGGATCGGGTACGTCTCGAAAGGACGCAGAACATGGTTGCCTCGGAGCTGCTGGGCACCTACCTCAACGACCATCTGGCGGGCGCCGCCACCGGTTCGGAGCTTGCGAAGAAGCTCAGCGAGGAGAATGCCGGGGGACGGTACGGCAGCTTTCTCGCCGAGCTCGCCACGGAGATCGAGCAGGATCGCGCCACGCTCGCAGAGCTGATGGACCGGCTGGACATCGAGCGCAGCACGGTGAAGCAGGCGGCCGGCTGGATCAGCGAAAAGCTGACCAGAGTCAAATTCAGCGACAGTCTCACCGGCAGCGCGGACCTCAAGCGGTTGCTGGAGTTCGAGACGTTGTCCCTGGGTATCGAGGGCAAGCAGGCCATGTGGCGGTCCTTGCGTCAGGTCAGCGACCGCTACCCGGAGCTGGCTGCGGACCTCGATGCGCTCGTCAAGCGCGCGGAAGAGCAGCGGTCCGGACTTGAGGAGCACCGCCTTGACGCAGCGAGCAAGGCACTGGGCTGAGTTCGAGGTCGTGCTGCGTTCGGCGTCCAACTCGATCACTCCCACTCGCACGCCGACGCGACATCATTGTCGATCTACGGGCTGGATGAGTACTGGTGTCTGACGAGGCGCAGCTTTGTCGTACCTCCTACGTACTGTCCGCGACGTGAAGCCCGATCTTCTCCTCGCTCGGATTCGACGTGGCGACATCACCAACGTGAGCTTCGGCGACCTTGTGCGCCTCGTGGAGGCACTGGGCTTCCGGGAAGTCGGCGGTAGGGGCAGCCACCGGGTCTTCGCGCATCCGGAGGTGCCCGAACTCGTCAATCTTCAGGTCGAGCGCGGGCATGCCAAGCGCTACCAGGTAAGGCAGGTCGCGGACCTGATGCGACGGTATGGTTGGTTCCTGGAGGGCGAGCGATGAATCCTGGTTATCGGATCGAGGTCTTCTGGAGCGACGAAGACGAGGTCTGGATCGCAGACGTCCCCGACCTCCCTCTGTGCTCCGCGCACGGTCCGGCGCCGCACGAGGCTGTCGCCGAGGTCGAGCAGGCCATCGAGGCATGGTTGGACGCAGCGCGTGCCACAGGTCGGCTACTTCCGAAGCCGTCCCGCCGGGCCGCACTGGCCTGATACCCGCATCCGCTCAGCGTTGGGGCCGCGCTGCTGGCACTGTCTCGGCCTGTGGCGCCGATGCTCGATCGTGGCGAGCTGACGGTCGTGCGTGCGGCAACAGCTGCGCCAGCAGAGCGCCGATCAGGCACGTGAACATGTCCCACTGTCATCCGCCCGGCCGCAGCGGAGTCCGGCGCAGCAGGATCGCGGTGGCCGGGCCTGCCGGGAACATAGCTGCCGGCCTGGCCGTTGGACCGGTCAGTTAGGTTGAGCGGGCTCCACTCAAGTTCGCTTGAGTCAGTTCCAGTCAAGTTCGAAAGGGTTGCTCACATGGCTCGTGCGGTCGGTATCGACCTAGGGACCACCAACTCCGTCGTGGCCGTCCTCGAGGGCGGCGAGCCCACGGTGGTGGCGAACTCGGAGGGCTCGCGGACGACGCCGTCGGTAGTCGCCTTCGCCAAGAACGGCGAGGTGCTCGTCGGTCAGTCCGCCAAGAACCAGGCGGTCACCAACGTGGACCGCACCATCCGGTCGGTCAAGCGACACATGGGGACCGACTGGTCGACCACGGTCGACGGGAAGAAATACACCGCGCAGGAGATCAGCGCGCGGGTGTTGATGAAACTCAAGCGCGACGCCGAGGCCTACCTCGGTGAGGATGTGACCGACGCGGTGATCACCGTGCCGGCCTACTTCGAGGACGCGCAGCGCCAGGCCACCAAGGAGGCCGGCCAGATCGCGGGCCTCAACGTGCTGCGAATCGTCAACGAGCCCACCGCGGCCGCGCTGGCCTACGGCCTGGACAAGGGTGAGAAGGAGCAGACCATCCTGGTGTTCGACCTCGGGGGCGGCACGTTCGACGTGTCGCTGCTGGAGATCGCCGAAGGCGTGGTCGAGGTGAAAGCCACCTCCGGGGACAACCACCTCGGGGGGGACGACTGGGACCAGCGGATCATGGACTGGCTGGTCGACAAGTTCCGCGCGTCACACGGCATCGACCTGAAGAAGGACAAGATGGCCATGCAGCGGCTGCGCGAGGCCGCCGAGAAGGCCAAGATCGAGCTGTCCAGCCAGTCCACCGCGACGCTGAACCTGCCCTACATCACCGTCGACTCCGACAAGAACCCGCTGTTCCTCGACGAGACGCTGTCGCGGGCGGAGTTCCAGCGGATCACCGCGGATCTGCTGGATCGCTGCCGCGCCCCGTTCCGCAATGTGATCAAGGACGCCGGCATCTCGGTCGGGCAGATGGACCACGTGGTGCTGGTCGGCGGCTCCACCCGGATGCCGGCGGTGCACGACCTGGTCAAGGAGCTCACCGGCGGCAAGGAACCGAACAAGGGCGTCAACCCTGATGAGGTCGTGGCAGTCGGAGCGGCCCTTCAAGCCGGGGTGCTCAAGGGTGAGGTCAAGGATGTCCTGCTGCTCGATGTCACCCCGCTGTCGCTGGGCATCGAGACCAAGGGCGGCGTGATGACCAGGCTCATCGAGCGCAACACCACCATCCCCACCAAGCGCTCGGAGACCTTCACCACGGCCGACGACAACCAGCCGAGCGTGCAGATTCAGGTCTTTCAGGGCGAGCGGGAGATCGCGGCATACAACAAGAAGCTCGGCATGTTCGAGCTGACCGGGCTGCCGCCGGCACCGCGGGGCATGCCGCAGATCGAAGTGACCTTCGACATCGATGCCAACGGCATCGTCAACGTCTCGGCCAAGGACATGGGCACGGGCAAGTCCCAGGCCATGACGATCACCGGTGGGTCGGCGCTGCCCAAGGACGACATCGACCGGATGATGCGCGACGCCGAGGAGCACGCCGAGGAGGACCGCAACCGTCGCGAGGAGGCCGAGACTCGCAACCAGGCCGAGTCGCTGGTCTACCAGACCGAGAAGTTCATCAAGGACAACGACGACAAGCTGCCCGCTGACGTCAAGGACAAGGTCAACGCCGTACTGGGCGAGGCGCAGGAAGCGCTCAAGGGCACCGACACCGCGGCGATCCGGGCCGCGATGGAGAAGCTCGCCACCGAGTCCCAGGCGCTGGGTCAGGCGCTGTACAAGGACAACGCGGCGGCCGGTGGCCCAGGAGGCGGCACCGGCGACGGCGCGTCCGCCGGTGGTCCGACCGGATCGGCTGGGCAGTCGTCGAACGCTGACGACGTCGTCGACGCTGAGATCGTCGATGAAGAGCCGGGGAGCGCCAAGAAGTGAGGCACGGTGATGGCACCTTCGGCGACGGCGCCGCTGGTGAGGAGCCCAGAGTCGTGGTGCGAGACAAGCGGAGGATCGATCCGGTGACGGGTAAGGTTCGGGTCCCACCGGCGGGCGAGGAGCCCGCCGGTGGCGGCGTGCACGTTGATGAGGCCGACCCCGGCGCGGCTGGCGGTGCGGCTATTGGGGCCGCGAGCGCCGAGCTCGATGCATTGCAGGCCCAGCTCGACGAGCGGACCGGTGACTTGCAGCGGATCTCCGCTGAGTACAGCAACTACCGCCGCCGGGTCGAGCGGGACCGCCAGCTCGTGATCGACGTCGCCAAGGCGCAGGTGACCAGCCAACTGCTCACCGTGCTCGACGACATCGAGCGGGCGCAGGAACACGGTGACCTGTCCGGGGCGTTCAAGGTTGTCGCGGACAAGCTGGTGGCGGCCCTGCACGCGCAGGGCTTGGAACCGTTCGGGGTGGTCGGGGAGGGTTTCGACCCGGTGGTGCACGAGGCTGTGCAGCACGACACCGCCGCGGACATCTCCGAGCCGACCGTCACCGCCGTACTGCGCCCCGGCTACCGCTTCGGGGAGCGAGTACTGCGCCCAGCGATGGTGGCGGTGACCGATGCGGAGGCAGCAGTGGTGATGTTCCCGGACACGGACACGGAGATCTCGCCGGGCGCTGACTGGGACCCTGAACACCGCGGCCCCGAACAACCGCAGGACGAGTGACAGTGATGTGGGGAGGAGGTGTCCGGTGAGCGCCCGGGAATGGATTGAAAAGGATTTCTACGCGGAGCTGGGTGTCTCCTCCACCGCGTCGGCTGAGGAGATCAAACGGGCGTACCGCAAGCTGGCCCGGGAGTTGCACCCCGACGCCAACCCCGGTGACGCTAAGGCCGAGGCGCGCTTCAAGTCGATGTCCGAGGCCTACGGGGTGCTGTCGGACCCGGAGAAACGCAAGCAGTACGACGAGGCCCGCAGCCTGTTCAACGGCGGCTTCCGACCCGGCGGTGGTTTCGGCGCGCCCGGTGGGCCGGGCCAGGGCGGGTTCGATCTCGGTGATCTGTTCGGGGCGCAGGCCGGTCGCGCTGGTGATGCGGGCGGTCTCGGTGATCTGCTCGGCGGGTTGTTCGCCAACCGAGGCGGTGCCCCCGGAGGCGCCGGGGCCGGTCGGCCCCGGCGGGGGACCGACGTCGAGACCGAGCTGCGGATCGACTTCACCGAGGCGATCCACGGTGCCACCGTGCCGCTGCGGATCGCCAGCCCGGCCAGCTGCGGCAGTTGCGGCGGCTCCGGGGCCCGCGCAGGGACCGTTCCACGGGTCTGCCCGGTCTGCGGGGGCACTGGGCTGATCACCCGCAGCCAGGGCGCGTTCGCCCTGTCCGAGCCGTGCCGGGATTGCCGCGGTACGGGCCGGATCATCGAGGACCCGTGCACCGAGTGCGGCGGTCGCGGGGTGTCCAACCGCTCCCGCAGCCTGACCATGCGGATCCCCGCTGGGGTTGCCGACGGTCAGCGGATCCGGCTGGCCGGGCAGGGCGAGCCGGGGATGCGTGGTGCTCCCTCCGGTGATCTGTTCGTGCTGGTGCACGTCACCCCGCATCCGGTGTTCGGGCGCGCTGGTGATGACCTCACCCTGGCGGTACCGGTGTCGTTCCCCGAGCTGGTCATGGGCACGACGCTGACCGTGCCCACCATGGACGGCCCCGACTCCGACGGCACCGTCAAGCTCAAGGTCCCGGCCGGCACCGCCAACGGTCGCACCCTGCGGGTGCGCGGCAAGGGCATCGCCGGGCGGCACGGGCGCACCGGCGACCTGCTGGTGACCCTGCAGGTGGCAGTCCCCACCAAGCTGGAGCGGGACGCCAAGGCGGCACTGGAGGCCTACGCGCAGGCCACTGTCGGGGAGAACCCGCGGGCGGAGCTGTTCGCCCGCGCGCAGCGCCCGGGGACTGGGCGTCGATGATCCCCCCGACGCCACCGGGCGCGGATCAGGACACCCCAGTCTTCGTGATCTCCGTCGCCGCCCAGCTGGCTGGGCTGCACGCGCAGACCCTGCGCAGCTACGACCGGCTGGGACTGGTCTCGCCCGGGCGCAGTGCCGGGGGTGGGCGCCGCTACTCGGCCCGCGACATCGCGCTGCTGCAAGAGGTGCAGCGGCTGTCGCAGGACCATGGCGTCAATCTGGCCGGGATCAAGCGAATCATCGACCTGGAGAACCAGGTCGACGCGCTGCGCTCCCGATTGACCGAACTGGCTGCGCAGCTCGACGAGGCCCGCACCGAGCTGGCCCAGGCGCAGGCGCTCGCCCACCAGGCCGCCGCAACCGTGCACGCCTCCTACCGCCGCGACCTGGTCCCGCTGCGCCCCGGCACCGAAACAGCCCTGGTGATCTGGCGTCCCCGTAGGTAGCCCTTCAAGTACCGACTTGAAGAGCCCCCAACTAGTCCAGGGTGAACGGGTCGTAGGTGATCCGGTCGAGCGAAGTGCCGGCGACCAGCATCCGCGAGACGGTGGCCCTGATCATCGCCGGAGAGCCGCAGATCAGCACGTCGCGGTCCGGCCAGGCGCCGAAGCGGGTGACCACGTCAGCCAGTGTTCCGTGCTCCATCTCCACCATTCTGGGATACGACTCCACCACCGGGATCACCTTCAGCCACGGATTCGTGGCGGCTAACGCGGTGAGCGTCTCCAGGTCGTGGAGGTCGGTGCGGTTGCGGCCGCCGACGAACATCGTCACCTCCGGATTGTCTCCCCATTGGCTGAGCTCTTCGAGGATCGCGCGCATGGGGGCAGTTCCGGTACCGCCGGCGACCATCACGACGTCCCGGTCGGATTCCCGATCCACCGTCATGAGACCCATCGGGGAGCCGATCCGCCAGGTGTCACCGACCTGGGTGTGACCGACGATCGACCGGCTTACCGAGCCGTCCGGCACCGCGCGAACGTGAAACTCGATCGACCCGTCCGGGCGGGGGGCGTTGGCGGGAGACAGGTAACGCCACAGCCGCGGGCGCTGGGGCACCTCCACACCGACGTACTGCCCAGACCGGTAGGGCACCGGCCGGTCTGGGGTGACCCGAACCACGGCCAGGTCCCAGGTCAGCCGGTGGTGATCGACGACCCGCGCGGTCCACCAGGCGGGACCGGTTTCCGCCTCGGCCGCCTCCTGCATCGTCTTGGCGATCAGGCCGTAGGCGTCGCTCCACGCCTTCTCCACCTGGGGCGTCCAGGCGGCACCCGCGTACTGCTTCAGCGAGGTCACCAAAGCGGTCCCCATCGCGTCATAGTGCTGCTCGAGCACCCCGAACTTGCGGTGGTCACGGCCCAGTTGGTGCAGGAACGGCACCAACTCGTCGGGACGGTCGAAGTTCTGCACGATGTGCACCAGAGCGCGCCAGAACCGGCTGCGCTGCACCTCCATGTTCGCCGCGAACAGCTCCCGGGTGGCCGGAGCGATCGCGAACAACATCGCGTAGAAGAACCGGGTGGCCTCCTCGGCGCGCGGCGCTACCTCGGCGTAGCTCTGCCGGAGCAAGCGCACCATGACCGCAGCCGTACCGGTGCGGTGCGGCTGGCGGTCCGGTGGCGGAATCGTGCTCCGCACGGCATCGGCTGTCATGGTCCGGGAGCGTCTTCTCCAGGGTCGATGGCGAGCAGTGGACCCGTCGCGGGCGATGCGAACTCCCTGAGGGCTCCGGAACTCTACCGTCATCCGCTACGACCCTCTCCGACCGCTCATTCGAGTGTAGATCAGTCACTATAGGTTGATCTACGCCCTCAATGTTTCGCTAACGATGAGCTGTGGAGCACGGACTGTGACGATGAATTCAGCGACCGTTACAGTACGCATCTGGGGCGTCGTGGGCGATTCATGACCCGACTTGAGCGGGACAGACTCAACTTTCCTCTCGTTGAACCCAGCAGAGGATGCAAGACGCGAGTGTGAAGGGAACGCTTCGACGATGGACTCCTTCAACCCCACGACCAGGACGCAGGCTGCCATCTCCTCAGCTGTGCAGGCCGCGTCGGCGGCGGGCAACCCGGACGTGACGGCGGCGCACCTGCTCGGGGCGCTGCTGGCCCAAGGCGACGGCATCGCGGCGCCGCTGCTGGCTGCGGTGGGCGCGGACGCCACCGCGGTGCGAGCGGAGCTGGAAGCCATCACCCAGCGGCTGCCCTCGGCTACCGGGTCCACGGTGGCCGCTCCGCTGTTCGACCGCCAAGCACTCAAGGCGCTCACCGATGCCCAGAATCTGGCGACCGAGATGGGGGACTCCTACGTCTCCACCGAGCACCTGCTGGTGGGGCTCGCCGCGCAGGGCGGTGCGGTCGCCCAGCTGCTCAGCAGGCACGGCGCCACCCCGGACGCTCTACGCGAAGCGTTCCAGGCAGTCCGAGGCTCAGCTCGGGTGGCCAGCCAGGATCCGGAGGACACCTACCAGGCGCTGGCCAAGTACGGGCTGGACCTCACCGAACGGGCCCGCTCCGGCGAGCTGGATCCGGTGATCGGCCGCGACGCCGAGATCCGCCGGGTGGTGCAGGTGCTATCCCGGCGGACGAAGAACAACCCGGTGCTGATCGGTGAGCCGGGCGTCGGCAAGACCGCCATCGTCGAGGGCCTCGCTCAGCGCATCATCGCCGGTGACGTGCCCGAATCGTTGCGCGACAAGCGGGTCGTGGCACTGGATCTGAGCTCGATGGTGGCCGGCGCGAAGTACCGCGGCGAGTTCGAGGAGCGCCTGAAGGCGGTTCTGAAGGAGATCACCGACTCGGCCGGCCAGATCATCACGTTCATCGACGAGCTGCACACCATTGTCGGAGCCGGGGCCACCGGGGAATCCGCGATGGACGCCGGAAACATGATCAAACCGATGCTGGCCCGCGGTGAGCTGCGGATGGTCGGCGCGACAACGCTGGACGAATACCGCAAGCACATCGAGCGCGATGCCGCGCTGGAACGTCGCTTCCAGCAGGTGCTCGTCGGGGAACCGACGGTCGAGGACACCATCGGGATCCTGCGCGGGCTCAAGGAGCGCTACGAGGTGCACCACGGCGTGCGGATCACCGACGCCGCCCTGGTCGCCGCGGCGACGATGTCCGACCGCTATATCACCGCCCGGTTCCTGCCGGACAAGGCGATCGACCTGGTCGACGAGGCGGCCTCCCGGCTAAGGATGGAGATCGACTCCCGGCCGGTGGAGATCGACGAGGTGGAGCGCGCGGTGCGCCGCCTGGAGATCGAGGAGATGGCGCTGGCCAAGGAGTCCGACCCGGCCTCGGTGCAGCGGCTGGCCGCGTTGCGGGCTGAGCTGGCCGACCGCCGCGAGATCCTCGCCGGGCTGAGCACCCGCTGGCAGAACGAGAAGACCGCCATCGAGGCCACCCGGGAGCTCAAAGAGCAGCTCGAGCAGCTGCGCGGCGAGTCCGAGCGCGCCGAACGTGACGGTGACCTGGGCCTGGCCGCCGAGCTGCGCTACGGCAAGATCCCCGGGCTGGAAAAGCAGCTCGCGGAGGCGAGCGCGTCCGCCCGGGACCCGCAGGTAATGCTCAAGGAGGAGGTCGGCCCCGACGACGTCGCCGACGTCGTCTCGGCGTGGACCGGGATCCCCGCGGGCCGGCTGCTGGAGGGCGAGACCACCAAGCTGCTGCGGATGGAAGAAGCCCTGAGCCGCCGGGTGGTCGGCCAGCCCGAGGCGGTCCGCGCCGTGTCGGACGCGGTGCGCAGGGCCCGCGCCGGCGTCGCCGACCCAGACCGCCCCACCGGATCGTTCATGTTTCTCGGGCCCACCGGCGTCGGCAAGACCGAGCTGGCCAAGACGCTCGCGGAGTTCCTGTTCGACGACGAGCGCGCCATGGTGCGCATCGACATGAGCGAGTACTCCGAGAAGCACTCGGTGGCTCGCCTCGTCGGTGCCCCGCCCGGATATGTGGGCTACGACCAGGGCGGCCAGCTCACCGAGGTGGTCCGCCGCCGGCCCTACAGCGTGGTGCTGCTCGACGAAGTGGAAAAAGCCCACTCCGACGTCTTCGACGTGCTGCTGCAGGTCCTCGACGACGGCCGGTTGACCGACGGCCGGGGCCGCACGGTGGACTTCCGCAACACCATCCTGGTGCTCACCTCCAACCTGGGCTCGACGGCACTGGTCGACGACACTCTCGACGAGCGCCAGCGCACCGACACCGTGCTCGGGATCGTGCGCCGGTACTTCAAGCCCGAGTTCCTCAACCGGCTCGACGACCTGGTGGTGTTCCACTCGCTGTCCACCGAGGAGCTGACGGCCATCGTGGACATCCAGATCGGGCAGCTGGCGCGCCGGTTGGCCGCCCGGCGCCTGCAGCTGGAGGTCACCGACGCGGCGAAGGAGTGGCTGGCGCTGGGCGGGTTCGACCCGCTCTACGGAGCGCGCCCGTTGCGCCGCCTGGTGCAGTCCGCGATCGGCGACCAGCTAGCCCGCGCCCTGCTGGCCGGCGAGATAACCGACGGCGACACCGTCCGCGTCGACCTGGACGACAGCGGCGCGGGCGGCACCGGCGCCCTCACCGTCACCCGCGACTGACAGCTGGCGCATCTAGGCACATGCGGCACTCAACGCGACAACCTGTTCAGGAGCCGCAACGCCAGTTCGTCGCACTCGTCCTTCGGGCAAAGGATGACGGTTGATCGCCACGGCAGTTGTTCTGCGTGCCACGACCTGTGGCAAGGTATCAATACGGTATCATCGCTGGAATGGCGATGACACTGCGGTTGACGGATGACGAGACGCAGGCGCTGCGCATCCAGGCCGAAATCGAGCATCGCTCCATGCAAGACGTGGCGCGGGCAGCGGTTCGCGAGTACGTGCAGCGGCGCTGCGCCGCCGCGCAGGTCGACGAAGCCCTGCATGTGTTGATTCCGCGCTACACCGGGCTGCTCGACCGGCTCGGCGACGCGTGACGCGGCACCTCACCCTGGACTTGCTCCTGCGGGTCGCCGAGCGGGCCTGCGGAACACCGGTGCTGGTCCGCGACTACGGCCTACTCGAGTCGGCGCTCGCCCGGCCCGCGGCGACTGTGTTCGGCGCCGACGCCTACCCCACGGTGCACGGCAAATCGGCAGCGCTGTTGCATTCGCTCGCCAACAATCATGCCCTCGTCGACGGTAACAAGCGGCTGGCGTGGGCCGCGACAGCCGTATTTCTGTGGATCAACGGCCACGACCTCGACGCACCAGAGGACGGTGCGTTCGACCTGGTGATCGCCGTGGCCGACGGGTCATTGGCAGACGTCGAGAAGATCGCTGAGCGCTTGGCCGGATGGAGCCGGCTCCGCTAACCCCAGAGCTCCCGAATTCCACAGCAGCGCTGTCCGAAGTCCGCCAAACAGTGCTGCTGTGGAATTCGGGAGGCTGAGTGCACCCAAGATCCCGCGGCGGCGGCGTGTGCTGACGGGAATGGTGGCGGGGCGGGGTTAGGGTCGGGCGGTGTCAGTGTGGGTGTGGTTTGTGATCGCTGGGCTGGCCGCTGCCGGCGGTGGCGTGCTGCTGGCGATCGATGGCGGGCAGCAGAGCGCGCATCAGCGGGAACGGCGTCGCTGGGCGGCGCTGCGGGGGTGGCGGTTCGTGCTGTCCGATCCGGTGCTGGCTGATCGCTGGCGCCACGGGGTGATGGCTCGCGGTGGCGCGGGGCTGGCGAAGGATCTCGTGATCGGCAGCCTGTTCACACCGCTGGGTCGTCGCGCGGTACAGATTTTCGACCACGAGCAGGGTGGCCAGATCTCCAGCGTGGTGGTCGCGGTGCAGCGCCGAGTCCACGCCGCTGATCTTGTCGCCGAACTGTGGGTGCCTGACCAGCCGCTACCCCAAGATCCCGGTCTGCGCACGATGGGCTCAGTGGGTGACCGGGTCGCGCTGGTCAACGAGCCGGACCGGGTCGGGCCACTGACGTCACCCGAATTCGTCCTGGCAGCCAACGCGCTGGGCGGCGACATCCCGGTCGCCTGGGTGGAACAGGACTGGGTGCTCGCCGCGGCGCCGTGCAGTTCCACGCCCTCCCGGCTGGAGCGGCTGCTGCGGGTCCTGGACGAGATCGCTGACCTGCTCGATGCCGCCGACCTCGGCAAGACTGCTGAGCCCACTGAGCTCGCCGATTTCTTCCGTCCCGGCCAATAGCCTGTTGGGTGCTCTTCAAGTACCGCCAACTCCCGCGTTGATCATCTTAGCCAGGTACCAACCCCACGCTTTCTCCCCTGAGAGCTCGGAATAGTTCAGGCGGTAACGCCGGGGCGGGGCTGGCCGATCTTTCCTCACACACCGTGTGAGGGGACGATCATGGCGGGATCCGATACTGTCGGCGCATTCCCGATCGGTGCGACTGCGGTAGCGCAGCGGTCGCTGGCGCCGGACCTGGCACGCGGCGCCATGCTGCTGCTCATCGCGCTGGCCAACGCCCCCCTTTACCTTTACGGGCCAGGGACCTTCGGGGACGGCGTGTGGGTGCGCGGACACCCGGCAGTTGACCAGGTGGTTTTACTGCTCGAGACGATTTTTGTGCGTGGTCGCGCATACCCCATGTTCGCCTTGTTGTTCGGCTACGGAATCGTCCAGCTGCTCCGGCGGCATACCAGCAGCGGGGTCGATGAGCTGACCGTCCGAAGACTCGTACGCAGACGGGGATGCTGGATGGTGTTGATCGGTTTCTTCCATGCCCTACTGCTGTTTTCTGGTGACATCATCGGCGCGTACGGACTACTCGCAGTCCTGCTGGCCGAGGTGCTGATCCGGGCCCGCGACCGAACCCTGCTGATCATGGCTGCGTCGTGGACGATACCGATCGTGCTGTTCCGTACGCTGGATAGCCGGTTGACTTTCCTCACCGCGAAGGCCAGCTCCACGCCGGATCCGGTGGCAGCAGCAGGCATCCGGGTGCTGGAATGGGTGCACGGCAGCATTATCGGTGCGATCTTTTCGCTGGTTCCGACCCTGTTGCTCGGGGTGTGGGCGGCCCGGCGACGGCTGCTCGACGAGCCGCAGCCGAACCGGAAATTCCTGCTACGCGTCGCGGTACTCGGTGTGGGGTTGGCCGCCGTCGGCGGTCTGCCCTGGGCACTGGTGAGGGCTTCGTGGTGGGATCCGCCGTCCGAGGCGGTGGCCATGCTGGCGGGCGTGGTGCAGACCCTGACCGGTTACGCCGGCGGGGTGGGTTACGCCGCGATCGCCGGACTCGTCGCGATCCGCGTCGGTAGCGGTAGCGGTAGCGGTGCCGGTACAGGTGTCGGTGAGGCGCGGAAACGACCCGGGCCGGTGATCAACGCGTTGGCGTCCTGCGGGCAGCGGTCGATGACCTGCTACCTGCTGCAGTCCGTGGTGTTCGTCGCGGTGCTGGCCGCCTACGGCGGTGGTCTCGGAAATCGACTCGGGTTCGCCGAGATCGCCGCGTTGGCCATTGTGACCTGGACGCTGACGGTGCTGCTTGCGCAGGTGATGAGTCGCCGCGGCTACCGTGGGCCCGCTGAGGTGCTCCTTCGCCGCCTCACCTACGGTGCGCCGGTGGCCCGGATTCAGTAACTCTAAGTAGTAAAAGTGGGCTCCGTAACGCCCGGACGGTGTAGCACGATCTCCCCTAACGGGGGGATCATGACGAAAGCGGTCGATGCGCGCCCGATCGGGGCGGTAGCGGTATCGGCGCGGTCGCTCGCGCCGGACCTGGCGCGGGGCGCCATGCTGCTGCTCATCGCGCTGGCCAACGCCTGTCTCTACCAGTACGGGAGCACCGCGTTGGGTGACGGCTTGTGGCTGCGTGGCAATCCGATCGCCGACCAGGTGCTCCTCCTGATCGAGACGATCTTCGTGCGGGATCGCGCATACCCCATGTATGCGTTGTTGTTCGGCTACGGCATCGTCCAGATGCTCCGCCGGCACAGCGGCCGGGGCATCGATGAGATCGCCGTGTGCCGGCTCGTCCGCAGACGCGGATGGTGCTCATCGGCTTCTTCCATGCGCTGCTGCTGTTCTGCGGCGACATCATCGGCGCTTACGGATTGATCGCGATCTTGCTGGCCGAGGTGCTGCTGCGGGCCCGAGACCGAACGCTGCTGATCACCAGCGCATTGTGGGTGGTGCCGATCGCTTTGTTCCGCGGGTTGGAGCACCAGTTGAGTCCCCTGCATCAGACGGCGGCCGCCACGCCGGACCCGTTGTACGCAGCTGCGATCCGGGTTGCGCAATGGGTGCAGGGCAGCATCATCGGTTCGATGTTCATGCTGGTCCCCGCTGTGCTGCTCGGAGTGTGGGCGGCGCGCCGGCGGATACTCGACGATCCTGAGCGCCACCAGCAGTTCCTGCGACGCGCGGCGGTGCTCGGCATCGGGATGGCCGCGATCGGCGGGCTGCCCTGGGCACTGGTCCGAGCCACCTGGTGGAGGCCGTCATCCGACGCGGTGTCCTTGCTCGCCGGCGGGGCGCACACCTACTCCGGTTACGCGGGCGGGGTGGGCTATGCGGCGATCGCTGGGCTCGTCGCGATTCGCATCCAAGCCCGGGACCGGCGTGGCCGGGTGGTCAGCGCGCTGGCTGCGTGCGGGCAGCGCTCGATGACCTGCTACCTGCTGCAGTCTGTGGTCTTCGTCGCGGTGCTGGCCGCCTACGGCGGTGGCCTGGGCAACCGGTTCGGGCTCGTCGAGATCGCGACCCTGGCCACCCTGGCCTGGGCGATGACCGTGCTGTTGGCGCAGGCGTTGAGCCGCCGCGGTTACCGGGGTCCGGCTGAGGTGCTGCTTCGCCGCCTCACCTACGGTGCGCAGGTCACCGCGTCACGAGGCCAACGGTTGGTCCGAGCCAGGTCGTGACGTCGTCGTCGGCATTCTCCACGGGCAGGTCGACGTCCGCCCCGCGCCGCGGTGCGGACCGCATCGGAGCTCCTCGGCGTGCTGATGAATTATGGCAACAAGTGTAGGCCAACACACGTTGACATGCGTCGATTCAGCCGTCTAGCGTTGCCAACAAAGATGGCAAACAGTCGTTGACTTGGGGCGGGATGATGGACGCAGACGTGGTGGTCGTGGGAGCCGGACCGACCGGCCTCATGCTGGCCGGGGACCTGGCCGAAGCGGGTGTAGCGGTTACTGTTCTCGAGCGGCGAGCCGACGAATCGAACGTTACGCGGGCGTTCGCCGTCCACGCCCGGACCATGGAGGAACTGGAGATCCGGGGTCTGGCCGGAGAGCTGGCCAGGACCGGCACCCCGATCCGGGTGCTGCGCCTCTTCGACCGGGTGCGGATCGACCTGTCGAGGTTGCCCAGTGAGTACGGATCGCTGCTGATCACGCCGCAGTACGAGACCGAGCGGGTGCTGCAGCAGCGGGCCGATGCCCTGGGCGTGCGGATCGTGCGGGGCGCCGAGGTGACCGGGCTGACCCAGGACGCGGCCGGTGTCACTGTGGCGGTGCGCCCCGCGCAGGGTGCTGCGGCGACCTATAGCGCGTCCTACGTGGTCGGCGCCGACGGGGTGAACAGTTCGGTCCGAAGGGCCCTCGGTCTGCCCTACCCGGGGCGTTCGGTGATCAGGTCCATCATGCTGGCCGACGTCCGGCTCAGCGAGTCTCCGGGCGACGTGCTGGCGGTCAACGGGGTCGGCGACGGGTTCGCCTTCGTCGCGCCGTTCGGCGACGGGTGGTACCGCATCTTCGCCTGGAACCGGCGTAACCAGGTCGACGACAAGGCCCCGCTGGAGCTGGATGAGATCCGGGAGGTGACGCGGCGAGCGCTGGGCACCGACTTCGGCATGCACGACGCCCGCTGGTTGTCCCGCTTCCACAGCGACGAGCGTCAGGTCCCGCGCTACCGGGTCGGCCGGGTGTTCCTCGCCGGCGATGCCGCGCATTGCCATTCCCCCGCTGGTGGGCAGGGCATGAACACCGGGATTCAGGATGCCGCCAACCTCGGCTGGAAGCTTGCCGCCGCCGTCCACGGATGGGGTGACGAGCGGTTGCTGGATTCCTACCACGCTGAGCGGTACCCGGTCGGTCGCCAGGTGCTGCGCAGCAGCGGCGCGCTCATCCGGCTCGCGCTGATCTCCCCGCGGTGGGGCCGGGAGGCGCGCAACGTGATCGGCCAGGTCCTGATGGGCATCCGGCCGATCGCTGACCGGGTGGCCGGCGCGATCTCCGGCATCGGCATCCGCTATCCCGCGACGCATGGAGCCGACCACCGGGTGGGCGCCCGCCTGCCCAACCTCTCGCTGGTCGGCGGAAGGTTGTACGAGGCAATGCGTGGCGGCCGGTTCGTCCTGATCGGCACCGACGCCGGGCAGCTAGACCTGCCGCCCCAGGTCGACGCCGCGGCGCCGGCCCGGCCCACCGGTGAGCTCATGCTCGCCCGCCCGGACGGTTACCTGGGCTGGGTCGGGACAGCGGAGCAATTCCCGGCTTGGGCGAGCGAGTACTTCAGACAAAATAGCTATCGTGGCGGATCAAGAACTCCACCCGTTCGTCGTCGCTGAGTTCCGCGAGCTCGGTGATTCCAGGCGGTGGGTCAGCTCTGGTCTTCAGCCAGCGAGCCGGTCAAGATGTGCTGCATCAGCACCGCGAGGGAGGCGACCAGCGTGTCGGCGTCCATCTCGACGACGGGCGGCAGTTGCAGGATGTACCGGCACAGCACGGTGCCGAGCAGGTGCGTGCTGAGCAGGCCGGCTCGGATGTCGGCGTCCGCCACGTCGCCGGTCGCCTTGCGGACCAGCGGTATCACCTGATCGGTGAACACCGTGCGGACCCGTTCCGCGGCAGCGGGGTGGGATGCGGCCGACCTGAGCAGGATAGGCAGGGTCTCGCGGCCGAAGTCGCTCTCCCACAGATCGACGAAATGCCGGGCGAGTATCCAGCCCAGCTCATCCGGCGGCACGCCCGCTACGTCCGGCAGGCGCAGGTCGACATCGACCGCGGCACTGAACAGACCGTCCTTGCTGCCGTAGTAGCGCATGACCATGGACGGGTCGAGCCCGGCATCCGCTGCGACCATCCGGATGGTCGTGCGCTCGTAACCCCCCTCAGTGAAGCGCCGTCGTGCCGCGGCGAGGATCCCTTCGCGCGCTGCCCTGGATCGTTCGGTGAATGCCACCCAACCAGCGTAGGCCAACGAGCGTTGTCACAATTTTCGCCTACGCTGTATGCATCCTCAGCCGGCCCCGATACGGAGGACATCGTGACCGAGCCGGCGGCGGCACCGGAGCTGACCAACCTGACCATCGGTGTGCTGGGTGGTACCGGGCCGCAGGGCAAGGGTCTCGCGCTGCGCTGGGCTGCCGCCGGGCTTCGGGTGGTCATCGGATCCAGGGACGCCGGGCGGGCCGAGAAGTCCGCCGGCGAGCTGGCTGAGCAGGCTGGTCTGGCCCCCGGCAACGATGCGATCAGCGGTACGGACAACGCGGGGTGCGTGACGCGGGCGGACGTCGTGCTGGTCGCGGTGCCGTGGGATGCGCACGACGCCCTGCTCACATCGCTACGGAAACCATTGGCTGGCAAGATCGTCGTCGACTGTGTCAACCCGCTCGGTTTCGGCAAGCAGGGGCCGTACCCGCTCAGCGTCGCCGACGGCAGCGCCGCGCAACGGGCCGCCGCGCTGCTCCCCGAGTCGCGGGTCACCGCGGCATTTCACCACGTGTCAGCGGTGACCTTGGCCGACCTGTCGATCACCCACGTGGACCTCGACGTGCTGGTGCTGGGTGATGACCGAGCGGCCACCGACCAGGTGCGCGCGCTGGCCGACGCGATCCCGGGGGTACGCGGTGTCTACGGTGGCCGGCTGCGCAACGCCGGCCAGGTGGAGGCGCTGACCGCCAACCTGATCGCGGTGAACCGCCGCTACCGGACGCACGCCGGCATCCGGATCACCGGCCTACCCTAAAGATCGGTTCCCTGGGACGGGCGACCTGCGCCCGATTCGCCAGGCGAGTCAGCGCGAATTGCTGGGCAAGCACGTGTTCAAGCTGAGCCGCTAGCCTGATGACCATGCCGATCGCGTTGATCACTGGTCCCACGGCCGGGATCGGGGCGGCCTTCGCCCGCAGGCTCGCCGCTGAGGGTTACGACCTGGTGCTCGTCGCGAGGGACCGGCAACGGCTGCAGCAGCTGTCCGCAGAGCTGTCACAACGCCACGGGGTCAGCGCCGAGGTGTTGCCCGCCGATCTGGCCGACGCCGCCCAGCGGCAGCTCGTCGAGCAACGGCTGAGCGTGGGCGATCCGGTGCACCTGCTGGTGAACAACGCGGGTTTCGGAGTCGCTACGGAGTTTCTCGACGCTGATGTCGTGGACCTGCAGGCCCAGCTGGACGTCAACGTGACCAGCGTGCTGCGGCTGACCCACGCCGCGCTGCCGGCCATGGTGGCCGCCGGGCGCGGCGCGGTGATCAACGTGTCCAGCGTGGCGAGCTTCCTGCCCGGCCGCGGCACCAGCTACAGCGCGAGCAAGGCGTACGTGACGATGTTGTCCGAAGGGCTCGCGGTGGCGCTGGCCGGCACCGGGGTGCAGGTGCTCGCGCTGTGCCCGGGTTACGTCCACACCGAGTTCCACGCCCGCGCGGGGATGGACATGAGCGGCAGCCCCTCGGTGTTCTGGCTGGACGCCGACACCGTCGTCCGTGACTGCCTGGCCGACCTGCGGCGGGGCCGCACCATCTCGGTTCCGGGCCTGCAGTACCGGGCCCTGGTGGGGTTGGTGGACGTGCTCCCCCGCAGTCTGGTCCGGCGGCTGGCCGGGCGCACCGCGCGGGGCCGTGCGTGACCCAGGCTCGGTTCCAGCTGGCGGCGCTGGTCCGTCGGCTCGCGGTGGTGCACGGTCGGGTGACGTTGTCCTCCGGGACGCAGGCCGACTACTACGTCGACCTGCGTCGCGCCACCTTGCACCACGAGGCCGCGCCGCTGATCGGGATGCTGGTCCGGGAGCTGACCAGCGACTGGTCCTACCAGGCGGTGGGTGGCTTGACGCTGGGTGCCGACCCGGTCGCCGCCGCCGTGCTGCACGCGCCCGGCCCGCCCGTGGACGCCTTCGTGGTGCGCACCGTGACCAAGCAGCACGGGATGCAGCGGCGCATCGAGGGCCCGGACGTCGCCGGTCGTCGGGTACTCGCCGTGGAGGACACCGCCACCACCGGCGCGTCGGTGCTCACCGCCGTGGCGGCGCTGCGCGAGGCCGGGGCGGACATCATCGGCGTGGTCACCGTGGTGGACCGGGACACCGGAGCCCGCGAAGCCATCGAAGCCGCCGGCCTGCCCTACCGCGCGATACTGAGCCTGAGCGAGCTCTTGTGAGCTCGAAGAAGTGCTATAACACTGTTTCCCACTCACGAGGCCCCATCGTCCCGGTATCGGCCCAGCCGTAGACGATCTCGGGAAGGGCGTAGCCCGGATTCTTCGATCTCGCCGACCCGCACGACCCGACCACCAATGGCCTCATAGAAGCGCTGGGCCGCAATGTTTGATCTCAGCACGGCGATCGTCAGCGCGGGCATGCCGAGCTCCCGCAGGTGGCGTGCGACAACGCGGACGAGCCGACGGCCGAGTCCACGTCCTTGGTAGGCGTCTTGGTAGGCGTGCAGCACATACAGAACCGTGATCGCGCCGATGTTCGGCCAAGGCTCCTCATGGGCAGGCTGGCTCATCGACTGCCAGGTAGACATACTCGCGACGGTTGGTGTCCTCGGCAATCGCTCGGAGTGCGCGGGCCCAGTTGCATGCCGAATCCTCAGCGGACCACTCGTCGCGCCGTGTGGCCCAAAGCTCCTCCGGGATCTGGCCGCGGTGCGCGCCCAGAAACGTCGCGACGGTTAGCCGCCCCATCGCCGGCACATCGTCCAGCTGTGCAGCACGGATGATCAGGCCCACGCTCCACCTTTCACCGCACCGGATCCTGGACGCAGGTGATGATCTCCTTCGTCCCCTCAGCGGTCATCGTGAACGGCAGCGCCAGCGGAAATTCCCTGGGGCGATGTGACAGTGCGAACCGGCGGCCAGTGCGCGAGCCACCCGCAGCACGCCGCCGATGGTTGCTTCCAGCACCGGCTCCGAGGTATCCGCCGGCCGACCAGTCGCCCCTGTCTGTGCCGAAACCGACCACCCCGATCGTGGCTCTCGGTGCCTCGTGTTACATCGGTCATGTGGCAGAGCACGGGACGA
>JRHI01000779.1_pt1 | contig 32113 bp, 33 predicted proteins | sample 215371 | NCBI WGS metagenome assembly JRHI01 (sample SAMN02929681, study PRJNA255918) | sediment metagenome | biome: cave system; feature: Ice Cave; material: Sediment; isolation source: sediment from deep within a dark volcanic ice cave with no known source of... ...
CAGAACTCAGCGGAGTTTAGGAGAGGAAGATACGTCAGAGCGATGCGAGCCCGGTTAGCGCAGGCTCAGTAATCCCTTTATGCTGCACAAGAACTTTGAATGTTTCGCCCATACCCTCCGGAAAGATGAGAGTTTTTAGAAGCAGGCGCGCGCGAATCTTTTCCACTTCACTCTCTCCGCTGTCGTCATCGAATGCCTCATACAGATCGGCGAATTGATTCTGTTTTCCAAGCGCCATCAGAAACCGCGATTGCGACGCTAGCCCAGTTCGAATCAGTCCCGCCCGCTTGCCCCATTCCGCGAGCGCCGTAAAATTCGCGTGTGCCGTCAAATCCTGTTCGCCTGGTCCAGCCAGAAAGTTTTCACTCACGTGATGCTCGCGATACGCAAGCAATGTCCCGCGCAAAAGCCCTTCGCTATAAAGCTCCGCAGCTTCGTGGCCATAATCAATCGTCATAACAAAACCGCGGCTAAGCCGTCGGCCCACCGCCAGTATCCAATCACACGCCTCGAGTCCCGCTTCCGCTTGCTGGCCGTCACGGAGCGCAACCCCTTGCGCCGCAAAATATTCCGCAACCGCGCAAGTGGAAAGGGCCCCGCGCTGTTCGCACAAAGATTCGCCATTCACGCCGATGAGTACTTCCTGCAGCTCGCCATTTACGGCAACAACCCGGTGAACCGGAAACGCGTCAACCAATTCGTTGGAAAGCACGCAGCCCGCCGGGATTTCCTGGGGCAATTCCGAAGCAGATTCGCCGTGTCCCGCAACCAGATGCGCCGCGAGAATACTCGCTTGCAGCGCCCTTCGCGCAGCGCCGCGCTCAACCGCAATATATCTAAGCGCGTTGTAAAACTCAGGGAAATTGCGGGCCGTGAAATCCAAAATGTTTCGCGCCAGCCTTCCGGTTCCTGCTCCAGCTTCCACTACGCAAAACGTTCGCGGCCTGTCCATAATGCGCCACATTTCGTCGAGTTGCCGCGCCAGCAAACGCCCGAAAATCGGATGCACATCAACGCTCGTGTAATAATCCGCGAAGCGCTTGTGTTCCGCGCGGCTGTAATAACCATGAATGGGATGATACAAACATTCGCGCATGTAATCGGCAAATGGGATTGGTCCATGCGCGCGAATACGGCGAATCAACAGTTCCGCGAGCGCAGTTCGAGGAAACGGCTCTCCTGAGATTGGCTGTCGCGATCCGGGCTTTCCCGCAGTGGCCATCAGCCCTGCTGTTGCGGATCGCGGGTAAACATCTCGATCACATAGTCATGGAGGCAGTCGTAGAGTTGCTTTTGCAAACCCCACGGAAATTGTTTCTGCTGGATTTCGCGTGGACGCAAAAGAAAAACGTAGCGGTGAACGGCAGGCTCTTCAGGCCGAAAACGAATTTCCACTTCGACTCCTTCGGATGCGGGACGCGCGATGAATTCAAACAGCGGGTGTTCATAACGCAGAAGTTCGCGCCGCACGGTTTCTGTTAAATCTTCGGCCGGTTCGTTCACAATGCATTTTCCGGAGAATCGCGCTCTAACCGTCTCTTCATTTAAGTTCCGAATGCGGCCACGTGGATAATTCCGCCGATTCGCGGACCATCACAATGTTTTTGCCCATGCGGCGGCCAACTTCCTGGCATGTTTCTGTGGTGTCTCGCGAAGTTTCGGACGCGCAAATTAGCTCAAGTGAATCCACCCGTGAAACGGAATTTACGAAATGCATGCCGATACATTTTTCCGGCCGGAAAGTGATGGCGGCTATTTCACTTATGGGCAGCGAAGACGTGTTGCTGGCAAAGATGGAGCCAGGTTTTGCGAATTTGTCCAGCAGCGTAAACACCTCAAGCTTCAGTTCCATCTCTTCGCAGGCGGCCTCGATTACGAGATCGGCTTCACGCGAAGCATCTTCCACGCAATGCGCCAGGGATAGACGTGCGATGGCTCGGTTCTTTTGCTGCGCGGTAATTGTTCCACCAGCCATATCTTCCTCGAGTGATTCACGAATCCAATTCCATCCATCCTGAAGCCTTCGTGCGGACATATCTTCGAGGATGGTGCTAAAACCGGCGATCACGCCGAGGTAAGCAATTCTCCGGCCCGCTGGGCCGGCGCCAATCACTGCAATGGTTTTGATTTCCATCAATTCCTAATGCTTTGTGGAAAAAGCCGCGCGGCATTATCATATAGAATCTTGCGGCGAGTTTCGTCCTTGAGTGGCAGCGCCAGAAACTTTTCGATATTTCCTTTTATTTCCGGGACACCCGGCCCGGGCCAATCCGTACCCCACAAAACTTTATCGGCAATTTCTTCGATGCGCGGAAAATACGAGAGCAGGCTTTGCGGTGGAATTCCAGAAATGTCCATATACATATTTTTGTGCCGGCGCACCAGGAAAAATGCCTCGTTCATCCACAGCGGACGTCCGCCATGCGCGAGGATCACGGTAAGGTTTGGGAAATCAATACACACATCGTCAGCAAGCATGGGTTGCGCATGAACATTGCGCGCACCCGGAAAGATCGAAGTTCCGGTGTGAATCATTACGGGCAATCCGTTGGCTTGCGCTCGATCGTACAGTGCAGCGAGCGGCCCGAAACCATCGCGATAAGCATTCGGAGAAAACACTTGGTGCGACGGATGAATCTTCAAACCGCGAATGCCGATCTTCGCAAGGCGGTCCACCTCCGCACCCGTGTCTGGGACGGTGCTCGGATGAACGGAGCCAAACGCGATCAACCGTTCGGGCGCGTAAGCACAATATTTCGCGCACCAGTCGTTGACGGCAGGCGGAAAACCGATGACTTCGGGACTGACATAATTAATCACGCCTGCGCGTTCGATTCCCAAGTGGTCGAGAAATTTTATGAAGGCTGATGGATCTGCGGAAAAACGCTCGACGTCGGCATAGTCGCGGCGGCCGCGTTTCATCAGCGCGAGTGCCTCAGGCTTGATCATGTGCAGGGGCTGGATGTGGATATGGATGTCGATTATCTTCATTTCGGGAGTGCCTTTAACAGGGCGTTCTCAAGATGTTCACTTTGCCCGCCCTTCGGCATCTGAGCCAAGTGAGGCACGCGGAGCAGTCACACGACTTGTTGATTTCGCCACAGTTGCTCGAGAGCCCGCCGCGTGAATAGGCGCAGCATGTCGCGCCGATAGACGGGCGTCGAGGCCGAAGTGGTAAGCGGCTTGCCAGTTTGAATCGCGGCGTAGGCAACGCGCTCAGCAAGCTCGCGCGAATATTCCTGGCCCACCAGCCACTCGCTCGCCTGCGGCAGCAAAAGCGGAGCCGGATTCACGGCGGTGATGGCAATGCGTGCGTCTCGGCATATTCCGCGGGAATCGATTTCGAGTGCCAGGGCGACTCCAGCGAGCGGATAGTCAATCGAATTGCGAATACGCAGTTTGTGATAGATACCACTGCGTCCTGCACTTTGCGGCGGCACGAGGATAGCGGTGAGAAGTTCGTCGCGCCTGAGCGCAATTCGATCGATGCCGTCATTCTTATAAAACTTATGTAGCGGAATGCGGCGCGTGCCTTGCGGGCCAGCGATTTCAATTTCGGCATCAAGGGTGAGTAATGCCGGCGCGGAATCGCCCGACCAAGCGGCCCAGCAACGCGTGCCGCCGGGGGCGACGTGGCAGATGGGCCCATCTTTTTTCAGGCAGCCGCCAAGTGATTTGCGCCAAAAATAAGATTGGTTGTACCAGCGGCAACGTGTTTCGAGACAGAGATTTCCACCGATGGTTCCCATGTTGCGCTGCAGAGGTCCGGCGACCGTGGCAGCGGCCTGTGCCAGAACTGAATATTTCCGCCGGATAAGCGGTGAATTCACAATGTCCGTCAATGTCGTAAGAGCCCCAATTCGCAATTCACCCGCAGCGCTGGCGTGAATACCGCGCAAAGACTCGATGCGTTTGATATCGACGAGAACGCGGGGCGAAAAAAGCTTCATTTGCAGATTAGGAACTACATCCGTTCCGCCGGCGATGACCATCGCTTCAGCACCATGGAGCGCGAGGATCCGCAGGGCTTCTTCAACCGTTTTTGGACGCACGACGGCGCCCGCGGCCATACTCATCGAGCACCACTTCGAATGGCGGCGCTTGTGCGGCCGCTCTTTTCCTTATCGCGTAGCGCTTGAAGAATTTTTTCCGGCGTAAGCGGAAGAGTGGTAATACGCACGCCAACAGCATCGTAAATTGCGTTGGCAACTGCGGGAATCGTTGCGGCCAGTGAGCCTTCGCCGGCTTCTTTTGCGCCAAACGGGCCTTCAGGATCTTCACTTTCGACAATGATGGATTCGATGGGCGGCGTTTCTAGAGTGGAAGGAATACGATACTCGAGGAAGGATGGATTCATCAAGCGGCCATGGTCCCAAACCATTTCTTCCTGCATGGCTTGACCAAAACCCATATAGACCGAACCGATGATTTGGCCATCGACTGTGACGGGATTAAGCGCCCGGCCGCAATCGTGCGCGGCAACAATGCGCTCGACCGTCACTTGACCGGTTTCCGTGTTTACGGACACTTCAGCAACCTGCGCGCTGTAACTATAGCTTGGAGACGGGCCCACTCCAGCGCCTTTGTGTTTGCCGCCGCGCGCTTCTTCAGGCGGAGTGTAAGAGCCTTGCGCGACGAGCCCGCCGTGGTGATTGGCGGCAATCGCCAGAACAACGGCATCGTCGAAGCTGAGGCGCTTGCTGGAATCGTCTTGAGAGAAAACAAAATCGTCGCGGGCTTCGAGTCGCGCCGGCTGACAGCCAAATTTTTGAGCGACTGCGGCGAAAATCTGGTCGCGCATACTTTTTGCAGCGGAGAGGCAAGCATTACCCGCCATGAACGTGACGCGGCTCGAGTAACTGCCGAGATCGACGGGAGTGAGATCAGTATCCGCAGCGATCAATCGGATACGCGCTGTATTCACTCCTAGAACCTCGGCGGCGATCTGCACGTGCATGGTATCCGAGCCCTGTCCGATCTCAGATGCGCCAGAGTAGACAGTGACCGCAGCGTCGCGGTCAATCTTTATGTTGACGGTGGTGTGCGGCATATTGGAACGAACGATGGGATTGGCAGCGCCGCTGACATAGTGGCTACAGGCCATGCCGATGCCGTGGCCGAAAGGCAGCTTACCCTTTTTCTCGTGCCAGCCGGCCTGCAGAGCAGCTTTTTCGATGCACTCCGGCAGCCCGTAAGAGGTAACGCGCAATCCGTTCGCGGTGATGCACGGAGCCTTGAGCATATTGCGGCGGCGCAGTTCCACCGGGTCGATTCCAGCGTCGTGCGCGAGGGTATCGAGGATGGATTCAAAGGCAAAGCGCACATTCACGGTGCCGTGGCCACGCATCGCTCCGCAGGCGGGCTTGTTGGTGAGGACGCGGAAGCCGTCATACTGGACGTTGGGAATATCGTAGATGGCGCCCAACAAGGCGCCGGAATAGAGAACGGTGACCGGACCGTACCCGCAAAATGCGCCACCATCCTGAATGACGCGCGCGGCAACGGCATTGATTTTTCCTGCGCTAGTTAGGCCAACCTTTAATTCGACGATAGTGATGGGACGGCCGCGATGCGCAAGAAAAACCTCTTCGCGAGTGTAGAGAATTTTAACGGGGCGTTTTGCTTTGATGGCAAGAAGTGGGGCAATAATTTCCAGCGAGATGGGCTCGCTCTTGGCGCCGAAACCACCACCGACCAACGGCTTCACGACGCGCACTCGATTCATGGGCAACTCGCAAACTTCGGCGATGGTGCGCTGGAGGTAATAAGGTACTTGCGTCGACGAATGAACGGTTAGATGACCGTCGGGCTCGTAGATGGCGAGGGTGGCGTTGGGCTCCATTGCGGCATGATTGACTTCCGCCGCGCGATACGTCTCTTCGCGCACAAAGGCGGATTCGCGGAAGGCCGCCGCGGGATCGCCGAAGACGTGGTGATACTCCTTTTCGATGTTATGTGGGCGGTCGGCGTGAATCCAGTTCGACGCGGATTGCATGGAATCGACGGGATCAAACCAGCCGGGGAGGATCTCGTAATCAACCTCGATTAAGTCGAGCGCGCGTTCGGCAGCTTCTTCCGTGGTGGCGGCAACGGCGGCCACGTTGTCGCCGATGAAGCGGACTTTGTCAAGAGCAAGAGCGCGTTCGTCATGGCCGATCGGCAGAATGCCGAATGGATTGGGCGCGTCTTTGCCGGTAACAACAGATTTGACTTCGGGCAGAGCTTCGGCACGGGAAGTGTCAATCGAGCGAATGCGGGCGTGAGCGTGCGGGGAGTGCAGAATTTTACCGACAAGCATGCCGGGAACTGATAGGTCATTGGCGTAGCGGCCGAGGCCGGTGACCTTGGACGAGGAATCCACCATGGCGAGAGATTTGCCGATGACAGAAAATTGAGCCATGGATTAGCCTTCCACCCGCGCGACGGAGATCGCGCGCGAGCCCCCGCCACGCTCGATTGCCAAGCGAACCGAATCGTAAATTTGCATGTAACCGGTGCAGCGACACAAGTTGGAGGAGAGGGCTACACGAATTTCTTCGCTGGTGGGATTAGGAGTGCGATCGAGCAACGCTTTGATGGAAATCATGAATCCTGGAGTGCAGAAACCGCACTGCGAGCCACCTGCCGCGGCGTAGCTTTCTTGTATCAGGGTAAGCTCGCCCGGCGGGGCGATGCCCTCGACGGTCAGGATATCCGTGTCCTGATAGCACGACGCAATTGCCACGCAGGAAAGAATCGGAATACCGTCAACCAGCACGGCGCAAGCGCCGCAGCTCGAATCGTCGCAGGCCCGCTTTGCGCCGGTCAATCCTAAATCTTCGCGCAAGACGTCCAAGAGAAGCTTTTGCGGGGGAACGGCCAGGTCGCGCGGATCGCCGTTTACTTTGAGTTGGATAAATTCCTTGGTCATCGTGGTGCGTTCTTGCTCGTTAATACGGATGCGTTTACTTGGCGATTTTCTTGAGTGCCTCTTCGTCGTAACCAAGAACGATGTGGTTGCCGCGAATTACGACTGGGCGGCGAATTAAGTTTGGCTCTTTGGCCATCAGCTTAAGCGCTTCCGCGCGCGAGGGCGGGTTCTCTTTCATATTGCGCTCGCGGTAGAATTCATTGCGCGCATTGAGAAACATTTTGTAATCGCGATCTCCGATCAATTTATCGAGTTCCTCGACCGTGAGTTTGTCTATCGCCAGATCGCGGAGATCAAGCTCGACACCTTCCTTTTGCAAGAGACCTCTTGCATTCCGGCACGAGGTTCACGTGGGCTTGTGCAAGAAACGGATTCTTATTTTGGCCATTGGCGCTTGCTCCCGCTGCAGTTTATTTCGGCGGCGATCTGGATTCTTCGGCCGAAACGAACGCCCTTCGAATGACCACAAAAAACCGCGTCGAAACGACGGCGCATTTAAGGGCTTCGGTCAATAGCGCGGAACGCTGGGATCCACTTCTAGCGACCAGCGCTCAATTCCGCCGGCTAGCGACTTAACGCCTTCCATACCCTGACCGCGAAGCCAAACCGCAGCGTCAAGACTGCGCATGCCGTGATGGCAGTAGCAGACAACCGAATCGGCATCCGCGAGTGCCTGAACATTGGAGGCCAGCGAACCGAGTGGAATTAGCTTTGCGCCTTCGATGCGGCAAAGGGCGTACTCCCATGGCTCGCGAACATCGACGAGAAGAATTTTCTCGCCGCGGTCGAGGAGTTGCTGCATTTCGCCAGGGTAAATTTGCAAATCGTCGCCCATGCGCCTCTGTACTGAAATAGGAATATTGCTACTGGATCGAGCCTTTCGGAGCGATCCACTTGGGCTCGATCGCCTGAATTTCATTCACGAGCTTGACGTCTTCGGGCTGCGGCAGCATCTCGCGAATATGCTGTTTGTATGCCGCCTCGCCAAGAAGCTCTCCGCGGACGCTGTACGGCAGATTCGCAAACTCGCCTATGAAACGATTGAATTTTATGTCGGGCAGGTATAGCGGATATTGACCTGCGGGAACATTTTTATTGATCTGGTCAATGAGCTTTCTGCACTCGAGGTGATAGAGCTCGCGGCTGTGCTCATTCATGCGCTCGAGGTTAACTTCTTGTTTGGCCTGCGGCTCGTCGTAGCGGCCCTTTAATCCCCAAACATAAAACCAATGAGCGGAAGAGGAGCGGTCGACGCCAAAGAGGTCAAGGCTGACCGGAACCCATTTGTTTACGAATTTCTGAATGACGTTGGACGGAATAACACCGGCCTTGACGATGCGCTTGAGGCCGTCTTGCCCCGTGCCGAGGTGGAACGATTCCTCTTTGAGCATAGGGATCATGGATTGCGCGAGCGGTGCGAAACCGGAGTAGCTAAGCATGGTGAGCTGGAATTTGCCATCGCGGTCGACGAAATCGGTATAGGTGAAAAAGTCGAGCCAATTATTGACGTCCTGGTTGAAGGCGCCGAGCAAACGCTTTTGATCGAAGGCGCGGCGCTCGAGCATCTTCTGCGCTTCGACGCGGCCGGTGTAACCGAAATGGCTGATGAGCAGATGGCACATTTGCCAGCCGTGGCGCATCTCCTCGGTGACGACGCGGCAGAGGGATTGCCGGTCATGTTCGGAGGGAGAATTTTCAAATAGGCGGCGCTGCTGCTCAACGGATGCGAATTCGGTGTCGCCCTGATACACGATGAGGTTCATGAGCGCATCGCGCATGCGCTGGTCGGGCATCTGAATTACTTTCTCCCATTTTGGCCGGCCCTTGTAGGCGCCAAACTCAATTTCATTTGAGCGCGTGGGGCCAAACTTGGCCTCGAATTGATAATTTGTTATTTCCGGATAGTCGACCCCGATGTCTTTTTGCCAGACGCGAAATAGGTCTACCCAGTCGTCAAATGTAGCAATGCGTGTCGCGGGCATGATTGCGGCTCCTTACAGAATAAATATTCCGGGCTTGCGCCTACGGATACATCGACATATGAAAAGATTTGAAACGAACCCTGCGCCTCAGCGACCTTGGAATCGCGGGGCGCGTTTTTCAAAAAAAGCGCGCAGACCTTCGCCGCAGTCCTCGGAGCGGAAGCACTCGATCTGCGTGAGCACCTCGGCTTCCAGCGCTTTCGAAAGCTCTTCCCGGTCTGCTGCAAACAGAGCTTGTTTCATGGCGCGAATCGCAAGCGGCGGGCCGGCAGCTATTTTGTCGGCCAGAATGCGCGCTTCCTCGGTGAGCTGTGCCGCAGGCACGACGCGATTGACAATGCCCCAACGAAGCGCCGTTTGGGCGTCGATGAGATCCCCGGTATAAAACATTTCGGCGGCGCGCGCTTCGCCTACCAAGCGAGGCAAAAGAAATGTGCCTCCATAATCGGGGAAGAGCCCGACCTTGGCAAAACTCTGGCCAAACAGGGCATCATGAGCGGCGATGCGAATATCCGCGCCCAAGGCGACGTTCATTCCGCCACCGGCCGCAGCTCCGTTTACGGCTGCAATCACTGGTTGACGCATGGTACGCATCAACAGAACCATTTTCTGGCCGGCGCGCAACAAAGGCTCGAGCTCCTCAGTGGCACCACGATCGCGCGATCCGCGAATCGCGGAAAGATCGCCACCGGCGCAAAACGCGCGGCCCGCACCGGTAATTACGACAACATGAATTTCGGCATCACCGGCCAAACGCTCGAGTTCCTGACTTAATGCGACCCCTAATTCCGCGTTGAGAGCGTTCAAACGATCCGGGCGGTTGAGGGTTAGCGTCGCAACGGCATTGCGGCGAGTAACGAGGACAAGATCGTTAGCAGTGCTTGCGGCGGCGGGTTGGGCAGCGTCGGCCATGGCGTTTTCTTTTTCTCGCAGTCCTCGTGCCGAATTAATTTTTCCCGTCTTTCATCAAACACGCCAGCTGCCGAAAATATCGCAATTTTGTTCCGCCCGCTTTGCTGGTTTTGCCTTCGGCGGCAGGCAGCACAAACACTTTTGCTCCGTAGAGCGCTTCCTTCTGCAAACCCAGTTTACAGGAGCGCTGCGCGAACTTTTCAAATACGACCGGACCGTGAAACGCAACGATAGCCGGCGTGAATTCTTCCAATTTTTGCGATAGCAAAATACGGCCTTCGGCAAATTCCTGGCGCTCGAGTTCTTCGATGGTGCGAGTAGGGCGCTTGACAAGATCGGTGAGGCCGATGCCGAACTCGATGACGCGCTTGTCATCACGGTATTCGAGGGGCTCAGGAATCACGCCGGACTTGTAAAGCAGCGGCCAAAACTGATTGTCGCGGCCAGCATAGTAATGGCCGACACGCACCGCCTGCTCGCCGGGATTCGAGCCCACGATGAGCAGCTTCATTCCGCGGCGTAGAAAATCGGGCAGGGTGCGCATGTTAGGCGAGATTCACCCAAACGCTCTTCAATTCGGTGTAATGCTCGAGGGCGTGTATGCCGAGTTCACGGCCGTAGCCGCTCATTTTGTAACCGCCAAAAGCCGCCGCGGGATCGTAATTGTTATACGTATTGATCCAAACGGTACCGGCTTGAAGCTTGCGCGCAACGCGATGGGCTTTGCCAATGTCGCGCGTCCAGACGGCGGCGGCTAGTCCATACGGATTATTATTGGCCGCGCGAATGACCTCGTCGACGTCGGTGAATTCGATGGCGGCCAGGACCGGGCCGAAAATTTCTTCTTGCGCGATGGTCATGTCGCCACGCACAGCGTCGAAAACGGTGGGCTGCAGGAACATGCCCTTGCCGTTGCCGACGTTGGCCCGCTCGCCCCCTGCCACGAGCTTGGCACCTTCGGATTTTCCTTTTTCAATATAGCCCATCACTTTTTGCATTTGCTCCGCGCTGACGAGTGAGCCAAAGCGGGTTTTTGGATCCATGGGGTCGCCGGGCTGAGTTTTATTGGCGCGCTCAATGAGCTTTTGCATGAACTCGTCGTGAATCTTTTTGTCGACGTAAAGACGAGAGCCTGCGGCGCAGACTTCGCCCTTGCCATAAAAGATGCCCATAGTCGCACCGCGAACAGCCGCATCGAGGTCGGCGTCAGCGAAGACAATGTTGGGAGACTTGCCGCCAAGCTCAAGGGTGACGCGCTTCAGTGTACTAGCGGACTCGCGAACGATTTCCTGACCGGTAACGGTTGAGCCGGTGAACGAAATTTTATTAACGCCGGGATGGCGCACAAGCGCGCGGCCCAGATCGCGTGTTGAGCCGGTGACAACGTTGAGGACGCCGTCGGGTAGACCTGCTTCCTGGCAAATCTCGGCTAGGCGCAGCGCAGTGAGCGAAGTCCACGGCGCGGGTTTCAAGACCACAGTGTTGCCCGCAGCCAGGGCCGGCGCAACTTTCCAGGAGGCCAGCAGTAGCGGAAAATTCCAGGGAACGATTGCGGCAACAACTCCGATTGGCTCGCGCAGGGTGTAATTGAGGAACGGCCCTTTGACGGGAACTGTTTCACCGTGAATCTTGGTGGCCCAGCCAGCGTAGTAGCGAAAGACTTCGGCGACCATGGGCACGTCGACCTGGCGCGATTCGAAAATGGGTTTGCCATTGTCGAGCGTTTCAAGCGTGCCCAGCTCTTCATTGTATTTGTCGACGAGGTCGCCAATTTTCCAGAGAATTTTGCCACGCTCGGATGCACTCATATCCGGCCATGCGCCGGAGGCGAATGCCTTGCGAGCAGCAGCCATAGAGGCGTCAACGTCGCGTTCACCGGCTTCGGCCAGAACGGTAAGCTCGTCGCCAGTGGCTGGATTGGTGGTGGAAAAAGTCTTGCCGGAAGCGGCGTCAACCCACATGCCACCGATGAAAAGCTTTCCCGGTTTGACTTGTAACTGTGGCGCTGTGGCCATCAAAATTCCCCCAAACATTCAAGACTGCGCGGGCTCCGGCGAAGTGCAGTAGCGCAACGCGCTGCTCGCTGCTATTTGCCTTTGAATTGCGGCTGGCGCTTTTCGACGTACGCGGCCAGGCCCTCTTTCGCATCTTCGCTGGTAAAAAGAAGTTGCTGCAACTCGCGCTCGACACCAAGGGCTTCAGCGAACGGGATCTCCGAACCAGTGACGACAGCGCGCTTAATGCGCCCAACAGCCCGAGAAGCCTTGTTGGGCGGGCAGAACTGCCGCGCATAGGCGATCACGTCGTCCCAGAAAGAGTCACGGTCGTAAATATAGTGAACAAGGCCCCATTCGAGGGCTTCTTCGAAGCTGAAGGTGCGTCCTGTGACCATAAGCTCGAGGGCACGGGCGCGGCCAACTATGCGGGAGAGACGTTGCGTGCCGCCAGTGCCAGGAAGAACGCCCAGATTAACTTCGGGCAGGCCAATTTTTCCAGCTTCCTGACGAGCGATGCGAATGTCGCAGGCGAGAGCAATCTCAAGTCCTCCCCCTACTGTATGGCCGTTAAGTGCGGCGATTACGAGCTTGGGTGTCTGCTCGAGGCGGCTGAGCGTTTCATTGGCGTGCAGGCAGAAATAATATTTAAACGTGGGGTCGGCCTTAGTGAGCATGGGAATGCTCGCGCCCGCGGAGAAAAATTTATTCCCCGCGCCACGGATGACAATCACGTGAACACTCTCGTCCATGCGCGCTTGCAAGATGCTGCGGTCCAGATGCTGCATCATTTCGTAGGAGTAGGTATTCGCCGGTGGATCGTCCATTTCAAGAATAGCGATGCCATTGTCCACACCATAGTGCACTAACTCTTTTTGTTCTATTGCCGGGGTGCTGACCATTGCCATCCTCCAGTTACGTCTCAGAATTCCAGTACTTACACGGATCTCGTTTTCTTAACATCTACGATTAGCCGGTCGCGCGGATGCGAGCGTGCGCGGACTCACGCTTTATGGGAGCAGGGCGTTGCCGCGCGCGGGTCTGTCCTTCCGTGACACCATTCAAGAAAATCCCAGCGATGGCCTCCCCAAGAGCCTCGGCCTGGGGATCCACTTTAGGGTTATGCCATTTGTAAACCCAGTTCATCATCCCGAACAAGCTCAAAACTGCGACGCGCGGGTTCAGGCGGCGGCCTGACTGGCGCCCTTGCAAATCATCAAAAATCTGGCGCGCAATCTGATAGTAGCGGCGTTTGATCGCGCCCGATTCGGTGCGGTAGGGCTCGTCAAGGGCATCTTCTTCGTGGGCCATCACCTTCATTTCGACCGGGTGGCGCAAGAAGTAATCGATGTGATTGTGGATCAGAATTCGGAGACGCTGCTCGGGCTCGGCGATGCCTTCAAGCCGCGCCTCAAGGGAGGTCAGGATGCTCTTAAAAGCATTGATTTGAATCAGATACAGTAGTTTTTGCTTGCTTTCAAAGTAATAGTAAAGTCCCGAGAGGGAAACCCCGCTGGAGCGGCTGAGGTCGCGTATAGACGCTCCCTCGAAGCCTTTTTCAGAGAACACACGGGCGGCATGACTAAGAATGTGCCTAAGCTTATCCTGAGAATCACGGGGCGAATCGCGCGGCGGCGTGGTGGCGATGCGAGGCATAGTCAGTCGAACGTTCGTTCAATAAATTAGCTCTGCGCATGGCGGTTGTCAACAGTGGATTTGCGGCTGTTGCGGTGGCGCAGAAGCAGCTCGCCAACTTAGGGCGTGACAATTCTGAATCCTAAGAGCGATGCGGGCGTCCAATCCTCTGTGAGCATGTCCCTGGAAAAAGCTGAGTGTGGTAGTATTTTGAGACGGATCGCAGTAACGCAGATCTGGCGCACCGACGGAGACTCCTCAACTTTTGTGACCACCCCCGAAACTAAGCCTCGTGAGTCTAAGATTGTTCGCGATGACGAGGCAGCGCTCGTGGCCGCGGCGAAGTCTGGAAATATTGCGGCGTTCGAGGAGTTGGTGAGCCGGTATGAGGGCAAGATTTTCCGACTGGCCATGAATATCACACACAACCGTGAAGACGCCGAAGATGCGATGCAGGATGCTTTTCTGAAGTCCTATTCCCACCTGAACACTTTTGCGGGCGATTCGCGTTTTTACACCTGGCTGGTGCGCATTGCCGTGAATGAAGCATTGATGAAATTGCGGAAGCGGCGTCCGAATCACGTGCCGCTCGATGAGCCGGTAGAGATCGAAGAAGATTTGATGCCGCGGGAGATTGCAGACTGGGGTCCGAGCCCGGAGCAGCGGTACGCGCAAACAGAATTGGGGACGATTCTTTCCGAAGTGATTGAAGAACTCGATCCGGAATATCGAATCGTTTTTGTGTTGCGAGACAGGGAAGAACTCTCCACCGAAGAGACCGCGAAATTGCTCGGGATATCGGTCCCGGCGGTGAAGTCGAGATTGCTGCGGGCGCGACTAAAACTTCGCCACAAGCTAAATAAATATTTTAAAAAAGGCGAACCCAATTGAATTGTAAGGAAATCATCCGCGAACTGACCGACTACCTCGACGGTGAGTTGCCGCCGGGCGTGAAAGCCGAGCTAGAGCTGCATCTGAAAGACTGTGATGACTGCCGGATGATAGTGGACAGCACGCGGAAGACGATCGAAATTTTCTGCTATTGCCAGCCTGCGCCGCTCCCGCAGGATGTGCGCTCGCGATTGCACGACGCGTTGCGACGGCACTTAGGAAAATCGTCCAGCTAAGCTTTAAGCTAGGATTCCCAGAGCGGCAACTGCTTACCCATATTCCTCTTTATGGCCAACGCGTAAACGCGTTCAGCCACGGCTACATCCCATGCGGCGATTCCATTCGATTTGAACAAAGTGATGTCGCTTGCGGAAGTGCGCGGATTGATTTTCCCGCTGGCGACTTGGGAGAGCTCCGCGACAGCTGTCCAGCGTGCCTCGTCGCCAGCAAATGCGAGGATGAGGTCGCCAGCTTCGGCTTTGGACTGTTCAATGGAATCGACCACAATTTGCCGTGCGCGGCGGACGGCTTCTTCATCGAGTTCCCTTTTATGGGCGTGATTGGCGCCTATCGCGTTAATATGCGCGCCCTCGCTGAGAGCAACGCCCCGGAGCACCGGGTGGCTCGCAGTTGTGGCGGTGGCCACAATGTCGGCATCGCGTACCGCCTCATCGGCTGAGTCTACGGGTGTTACAGGCAGGCCAAGCTTCGCGCACATCTCCGTTGCGAACCTCCCACGGCGCTGCCGATCGCGGCCGAACACTCGCGCGGATTCCAGCTTGCGTACAGCGGCGATCGCTTCGAGTTGGGTGCGAGCCTGGAATCCGGTGCCGATGATTCCCGCGGTACGCGCGTCTTTACGAGACATGTATTTGGTAGCGATGCCAGAGGCGGCGCCAGTTCGCATCTGACCCAGGTAATCGGCCTCAATGAGCGCGACGAGCTCGCCGGTTTCGATGCCGTAGAGCGGCACCAGAAATCGCAACCGGCCCTTAACGTAGGTATAAATCTTCATGCCAAGGAAGCCGCCGGTCATGTCTGCGGCAGCCATGTAATGGAAGAAGCCGTTGTTGGGCAATTCAATGCGGCGGCGGGCGTGAACGACGGCCTCGTTGGAGTCCTGGCGGCGAGAAATCTCCTCGACGGCGTCGAGTGCCATGGGCATGGTCAGAACGGCTCGAACGTCCGCCTCACTCAGAATCAAGGTCATAACATCTCCACTACTGCACCGGTCTCGTATTCGGCTGCTTCCCTAACGGCTACATTGCGTGGCGCCTAGCGGGAACGTTTGTGTGCCTGCGGTTTTATTTTCTCTCCCGGCTCACGCACGCGGCGAACGACAGTCTGTTTGAGTTGGTACACGCGCTCGTGCTTTTCGCCCGTCATTTCAACAAAACGGAACTCGGGCTCACCTGTAGATGCTTTCCCCACGCGAATGGGCAACTTGCCGCAGAGATTGCCTTCCACAAAAGCAGTCTCATAGCGAGATCGTTTGCGCCCCCAGGTGTAAGCGCGAAGCTGCGTAAAGTCACAAGGCTGGCCTTCGGGACCATGCGTACCAGCAATCAGGAATTGAGGCTTTTCACCTGCCGGGTCGGAGACGCGATTTAGCTCAAACCACGCCATCACGCGTACGCCGGCGGAGGAGGCGGCGTCGCGTACGGGTTGAGGCAGGTCAAGCTCAACAAAGCGCGCGATAATCCAGCCGGCGATGGGGACGGACTCGTCAGCCTCACCCGCGCCGCTGACAGGCTCATGCGCTTTGCCCGCCGAGTCATTCTTCGCCGCCAAGCCATTTGCCGCGACGCCGCGCACGAGAAACCAATCTTCTTTTTTGTTTTCCGATCGGGGAGCTTCTTTTGAGCCGGCTGATGATTCCTCGGAAGAGACGCTCCAATCGCCGACGGAGCGGCCAAGAATATCCAAAGCGACACCGCGCCCGAATTGATAGAGGCGCGGCGCGTTGCGGCCCGGATCCACGCGAACATTGCTGGGAACTTTGGTGCGGCCGCGCGCTTGCACGGGCATGTTGCGGGCTTGCGCCAGTAACTGAGCGCTACGCTGCCAGAGCGCAGGCTCCATCAAAGAGCGCGCTTCGAGCCACCCGATGGTACCTGGATTGGAGCGAATTTTTAGCTGCTCGCCTTTGCGTAAAAGGATTTCCACGCGGTCACCGTAATGCAGAGTGGCGACGGGTTCGCGAACCTGCGCGAGGCTACTATAGAGCGTTACGTTGCGTTCGCTGATATAGCTTTCGCCGACCAATTTATTACGGGGGCGTACCCACCACGCCGCCAATCCAACTACCAGGAGCAAAGGGACAGCTAAGGCAATGCGGCGTTTCAATGCGTCACCGGTGCCGAGCCGCTGAAATTCCCATCCAAAGCGTGTTTTGATTTAACTTCTGACATTCCGTGCCAACCCCTTTGATTAACTTGTGACCTTCCGCCGAGCCCCAGGTGCGACACAAGATTTTACACCATTCGCGCCGCGTTGCCGGAAACCATGCGAGAGATTCTGTTACAATTCGAACGCTTTTTGTCCAAGCTCGTTAAATTTTTCTTAGAAAGACGTTTTCCCAGGAGTTCACTTGATGAGCTTTCTCGAGAAATTCAAACCCATCACGCTGCTTTTCTTGCGATGCGCGCTGGGAATGATCTTCATGACCCACGGCTATCCGAAGCTTTTTGAGCATGGCGCCGATGCGAACCTATCCATCGTCCGGCCCACCGGATCGATACTGTACCTGGCGGGCGTAGTCGAACTATTTGGCGGCGGTTTGCTGATTGCCGGATTATTTACGCGTGCCGCAGCACTGTTGCTGGGCGCAGATGCGGCGTGGGTGGTATGGAGGCTCGTGGAATCCGGGGGTTACCTGGGAACGAAAGCCTATGAGCTGCCCCTGATTCTCTGTGCTGCCAGCCTGGCCTTGGCTTCCGTGGGGCCCGGAATTATCTCGATCGATCATCCGCTCTTCGCGAGCGCGCCCAACAGAAAACCTGGTAAAAAGTAAACTAGTTCGAGGATACCACCGGCGTTGTAGTGGTATTGGTTGTTATAGCTTCTGGCCGAGGACCGAGCGGAACGACAATCCACGCGATTATGTAGGCGAGCAGCCCTGTCCCACCGAAGAGCACGGCAAGCAGCCACATAAATCGAACCAGCGTCACATCCAAATCAAAAAAGTTTGCGAGACCGGCACACACTCCAGCGATCTTCTTGTCAGCGGAGGAACGCTCGAGGCGCCGGCGCACAACCGGCTGACCACTTTGTTTTGTGCCGCAGAGATAGCAGTAATTCGAAGACGCGGCAATCTCCCGATGGCAACTTTCGCAAATCATGTTTCACCCCCGATCGGCAAGCTTCTGGCTCTCTTCATTAACAGATACGCATAGCAAGGCCAAAAAGTTTCAATGTCCGAAGTCGAAAGTTTCAATGTCAGAAGTCGAATATACCGCCGCGCGGCTCTAAAAGGCAACCAGAGCGCGTGCGGCGTCGACAATGTCTTCGGTTTGCGGGAGAATTTCGTCTTCGAGCGTAGGCTGGTAGGCGCAAAAGCTATCCTTTGCCGCTACGCGACGGACGGGAGCATCGAGATCGCTGAACAATTCGTCGCCAATTCGCGCGGCGATTTCCGCGCCGTAGCCCCACGAACGAGTGTCTTCGTAGGCCACGATGACGCGATTGGTCTTGCATACCGATTCGGCAATCGCTTCCCAGTCATACGGAGAAAGAGTGCGCAGGTCCAGGATTTCCGCGGAAATACCTTCGCGGTCCAGCTTCGCTGCCGCGACTTCGGCGCGATGGACTAAAGCACCGTACGTTATGATGCTGAGATTTGTTCCGGGGCGAACCATACGCGCTTTTCCAAACGGAATTGTGAAATCAGGACCCGGATAAGGAGAGCGATTGTAGGGCTGGCGGTAAAGATGCTTGTGTTCCAGGAACATTACCGGGTCATCGCTGCGGATAGCGGTGCGTAGCAGTCCACATACGTCGAGTGCCGTCGAAGGCATGACGACGCGCAAACCCGGACAGTGCGTAAAGATCACTTCACCGCACTGACTGTGATAAATCGCGCCGCCCGTCAGGTAACCACCGATGGCCACGCGAATGACCGCGGGTGACTTGAATGCTCCGGCGGAGCGCCAACGCATCACGCACAATTCGTCGCGAAGCTGCATCATCGCGGGCCAGATATAATCGAAGAACTGGATCTCGGCGACAGGCTTCATGCCGCGCGTGGCCATACCGATGGCGCGTCCAACGATGCTGGCTTCCGCAAGCGATGAATTAAAAACACGGTCACAGCCATACTTGCGTTGCAGGCCGGCAGTGGCTTTGAAAACTCCGCCCTTCCCTTTTACCTTCTCGAGGCTTTGTGGACGGCTGCAATCGGCGACGTCTTCGCCGAAGACTGTGACGCGTTCATCCTTGGCCATTTCATCGTAAAGCGTGGCCGACACCATTTCGACCATTGTTTTTGGCGGGCCTGAGAAGTGCGGCGTGGCGGCAAATTCATCAGATGCGGGATCGACATCCGGCGAGTAAACATGGAGCCCAATTGAATCTTTAGAGGGAATCTCCGCGGCCAGGGCCTTGTCGCTTGCTTCCTGCACTTCGCGATCTACTTCGGATTCGAGCGCTTCGAGCTCTCTTTCGTCCACGATTCCTTCGCGCACCAAGAACAGGCCGAATCTAGGGAGCGGATCGCGATGCGCCTCGATTTCGCGCTCCTCGGAAGTCTTGTAAAGCATTTCGTCGTCGGAAAGTGAATGCGAGTAGGGCCGGGTTACATGCGCATGAACCAGAGCGGGACCTAATCGAGCCCGGCAATACTCTACAGCCCGCTTGCACGTGGCGTAGCTCTCGAGGGGATCGGTGCCGTCGCACTCCTCAATATGCAGACCGGGAAATCCTGAAACCAATTTAGAAATACTGCCGCCGGCAGTCTGTACTTCAACCGGAACGGAAATGGCATAACCATTGTCTTCGATCAGATACAGCACTGGCAATTTCTTGACGCAGGCGACGTTCAGCGACTCCCAGAATTCGCCCTCGCTCGTGGCTCCATCGCCGCCGGATACGTAGACAATTTCATCGCCGTGGTAATTGACGGCTTGGCCTAGCGGCGCGCGCTTGGCCTGTTCGACGGCCCTGGGATGTTCCGCGTAATAGAGAGAAGCTTCCGCAGCGCCCGCGGCCTGGACAAATTGTGTGCCGGTGGCTGAGGATTTACTGACAATGTTTAATTTCTGAAAGCCCCAGTGGGAAGGCATTTGCCGCCCGCCCGAGCTGGGATCGTCTTTCGCGCCCACCGCCCCGAGCAGCATTTCGTATGGGGTCGCGCCAAGCATCAGGCCAAGTGCGCGGTCGCGATAGTACATGTAAAACCAATCGTAAGCCGGACGGAGAAGCAGTCCGATCGCCGCAGTGACGCCTTCGTGGCCGGCGCTGGAGATTTGGAAATAAATTTTACTTTGACGTTTGAGCTGGATTTCGCGGTCGTCGATGCGGCGCGAAAGATACATGGTGCGATAAAGCCGAATCAGGCTTTCGCGGTCAAGACCATGAAACTTAGAGAGATCGAGTTTTGCGGATCTGGGACGCGCCTGAGCCGGCATGTAGGATGGTCCTCGCTCGCGATTCGTGCGGCAGTGGCTCCATAATTCAGATTACAACGAATCCAGGTGACGGTGCATGAAAAAAAGTAGGATTTTGTTCAATCCAGAGAGTCGAATAGCTTCGCGGTTTTTGCGAAGTCCGGTTCGCCAGGGCGGACAATTTTTGGCGACGCAGTCTTGAAATGATCATCAGCAGGGACGCGATCGAGCCAGCGCTGATAGGAGAGTTTTTCGTGGTCGGAAAAATCCAAGCGCACAATCAGGCGAATGTGGCCGCTGCTCCCGCCCGGGGCCTCGCTTTTCGTCGCTTTGGACTTTTTGGGAGACGCATCTCCAGCAATCTTTTCCTCGCGGGCTTCTTTTTCATCGGCGGAATCTTTTGCATCTGCGGCGCTATCTTCTTTTAAGTCGGAACGTTCAAACTTGACGAGTAGTTTTTTGTCTAACCGGAAAGCCTGCTTCCAGCCTTCTAGAGTATGCAGCGCATCTTGCGCTTTGTCTTCCTTCACGCCGTAATCGAAGATTAAAAATGTGTGGGCCATATCTGTTTGTATAGCGACACTCGCCCTGCAAAGTCAAGCACAAGCGGCGAATCTCTTTCGCTCCGAAAATAAAGGACGTACTATAAATCCTGCCAAAACGAATCTTGCTGTGGCGTGCAGCTCTTTTTAGCAGTAAGGAAGAATTTGGTGCGTGCTGCTTAAAAACAGAAAGGAACGATCGTGGAACCAACACTTCGAAAAATCTGCGGGATCTTTACCCTTGGCATCTTTTTTGCTTTTGCAGGATGCAGCCATTCTGGGGATTCGCCTCAAACCGCCACAAAACAATTTCTCCTGATTGGGAAAGTGGTTGCGTTGGACAAAACCACGAACCGTTTGACGGTGGACCATCGGGAGATACCGGGCTTCATGGGCGCCATGACCATGGCGTACCAAGTAAAGGATGCAAAAGAGCTGAATGATCTTGTACCCGGGGATGAAATTCATTGCGACCTGATTCTGAACGGGTCAGATATGTGGCTGCAGAAAATTGTAGTTACCAAGAAACATTCAGAGACTCCCCAGCCTAAAAGCTAGCCAGCGGGGAACGCCTGAAACTTCATTCTAAAACTCACATCAAAAAATGATGAGCACTACACCATCGAGCTCACGCTGGCTCAACAGGACCGTGCTCGGCACCGGTCTTACCAGTTTGTTCAGTGACTGGAGCCATGAGATGGCCACCACGATACTGCCGGCGTTTCTGGCGGTGCTGGGTGCTGGACCAGGCTGGCTCGGTGCTATCGAAGGGGTATCTGACGGGCTTTCGAGCATCACCAAGCTCATCGCCGGACACTATACGGATCGTCTTCCGCGGCGCAAACCGCTCGTAATTCTGGGTTACGTTTTGACCGCGGCAGGCACCGGAGCAATCGCATTCGTAAGTAATGCCGCGCACGTGCTGGTTTGCCGCGCCAGTGCGTGGCTTGGACGCGGGATTCGCACGCCCGGCCGGAAAGCCCTGATGGCTGCTGACGTTCCACCGGAGGCCTATGGCCGCGCATTCGGATTCGAACGAATGATGGATACCCTGGGTGCCATTGCGGGCCCATTGACGGCGCTCTGGATTCTCCAGCACACCGGGCACAATTATCGCCGCGTCCTGCTGTGGACGTTGGTGCCTGGCGCATTCGCGGTCCTGAGCTTCTGGATTTTGGTGCGCGAGCGCCCGATCGCTCGGCCGCGTCAAGCTTCCTTCTGGCACGGACTCCGTGCTCTTCCACCTGCCTTTCGGAAATTTCTCGTGGCTGTAGGCATCTTCGGGATGGGAGACTTCTCGCACACACTTCTGATTCTGTTCGCCACGCGACTGCTGGCTCCTTCGATGGGAATGGGTCGCGCCGCGAGCGTGGCGATTGGCTACTACACACTCCATAACTGTTTTTACGCCGCGTCCGCTTACGTGGGCGGCTGGCTTGGGGATCGCGCGCGCCGGCGAAATTTTATTCTCGGCGGTGGTTATGCGCTGGCAGGAGTTACGGCAATATTGTTGTGTCTAAGCGCCAATCAACAGCCTTACAGCGTAAAGCTACTCGTGGGAGTGCTGGCGCTGATCTTTGCGATGGCCGGGACATTTGTAGGGGTAGTGGAAGCGCTCGAGGATTCCCTTGCGGCCGAGTTGGTTCCTTCCGAGCAACATGGCTTGGCGTTCGGAACGCTCGCTGCGGTCAATGCGGTCGGCGACCTGGTGTCCAGCTTATTCGTTGGTTTTTTATGGGCGAATGTTTCGGTGCGGCTAGCATTTGGAGTTGCGGCGGGGCTATTTTTTTCAGGGGCATTCCTGGTGACGCGGCTACGCGGAACAGCGCAATAAACAATGCGACAAGCTTGCACTATTTATCTGAGCCGTTTGAGATCCTTCTTGGCAGCTTCAAGACTCGGGTCTAGCCGAACCGCCGTTTCCATCTCTTCCCACAGCAGCACCCTTCTTGCCTTCTTTCTCGTAAAGTTGCCCAAGTCTCCAGTGGGCGCCGGCGTGGCTGGGCTGATCTCCTTCGGGTTCCTGGCTCAGGTACTTGCGAAAATATTGCTCCGCCCGTGAATTATCTTTGGTATTCAAGAGCAAGGATTTTGCCGCCTGGTAGTATGGCCCGAAATCATCGGGAACATTCTTGGCAGCCCGGCCGAGCACGTCGTCCAAATTTTCCAATCTCCCCTGCGAAGCGAAGGCCAAGGCGAGCAATTGGTAAGGTCCCACACGACCTGGCTCGATTTTAAGGGCCTCGGTGGCGTACTTTTCCACTAAGTCGTACTTATTTTGTGGGGCTGATGAGTAGTAGCTCGCAGCCGCGATCAGGACGCGATAGTTATGAGGGGCCGCCTCCAAGGCCTTGCGGTGGAGTTCCTCGCTCACCAAGTGGTTCTTTTCCCCTCGTGCCAGCGTGGCTTGCGCGAGATAACCGCGAGCGGCATCCATTCGGAGGATTTCCTCAGCCATGGCGCGTGCTTTCTTTTTATCTCCGCCGGCGATTCCTGGCGCCTGAGCGTAAAACTCCATCAACGCTTCGCGCGCATCAACAAACTTGGGATCCAACTCAATCGCGATTTCCATTTCTTTTTTGAAACGCCGCGCCATGCTCAACCCTTTAAACGTCCCGGCGGACTGCGCAAGGGCAATACAAATACTACCGAGCTGATAGTGATATAAAGCACTACGCGGGCTGAGTGCCACAGCCCTCTCCGCCAACGGTAAAGCTCCATGCAGATCCAAGGTCTCTTTGGCCTTGGCCAAGAGATAGACTGCGTGGGCATCATCCTGGTTCACCCCCAGCCGCTGTTCCGCAAGGGCTCGAAGGCGCTTCCAATGCCCGCCTTCGGCAAGCGCATCCGCGGAGACCTCGTCAGCAAACCCTGGTGATGTGGCCAGAACAACTAAGATCGCGAATCGAGCTATCGCCGCAGTCATACCCACCTCTTTACGGTCGCTTTATTTACGGAATTGAACCGCCATTAGTTTCTTAAAAAAGAATAAAAGTTTATACTGGTTTTCTTAAGCGAATAAAAAGCGAATATGCTAAAATCGCTGCCCTGGGGGTTCAATGGCACAGTCCTTAGCGGTACGCGCAGCAACTTCCAACTCGCTGGCGCGCGTGCAAGAGGTGCTCAGCGGCTTTGCAGCGCGCGACAAATCCGGCGAAGTGCTCACCGCGATTCGCCATATTCCCGCTCGCGAGGCCCACTGGGCCGAAGTGCCCGGTTGGATGCATCCAGACCTTCGCGCCGCCTATGCAGGCAAGGGGATTCTTCAGCTTTATTCGCATCAAGCTGCCGCGGTTGAAGCCGTTCGGGCCGGGCGCAATGTAGTAGTGGTCACTCCAACCGCTTCGGGCAAAACACTCTGCTACAACCTGCCGGTTCTGGACGCGGTGCTCAAAAACTCCGACACCCGCGCGCTTTACCTTTTCCCTACCAAGGCACTCGCTCAAGATCAGCTTGCGGAACTCTACGACCTGGGCGAGCGGCTGCAGCATCGCTTCTGCGTGCACACCTACGATGGGGACACACCGGCGGACGCTCGTAAGGCCATTCGCGAGAAGGGTCATATTGTCCTCTCGAATCCGGACATGCTGCATACCGGCATACTTCCCCACCACACGCGCTGGACGCGGCTCTTTGAAAATTTGCGATTCGTCGTCCTCGATGAGCTGCATACATACCGCGGCGTTTTTGGCAGTCATCTAGGCAACGTGCTTCGCAGGCTGCGGCGGATCGCGCGCTTTTACGGCCGTGAGCTTCAGTTCATTTGCTCGTCAGCGACAATTGCCAATCCTGGCGAACTAGCCTCGCGATTGATCGAAGATGTCATCGACGTGATTGACGGAAATGGCGCGCCGGCCGCCGAAAAGACTTTTGTTTTTTACAATCCGCCGATCGTCAACCGCGCTTTGGGAATCCGCCGCAGCTATATAACAGAGTCATCGCGTGTCGCTCAGGAATTCCTAAAGGCTGGCTTGCAAACCATCGTATTCACCAATAGCCGCCTGCATACGGAAATCCTTCTTACTTATTTGCAGCGCGCGAACCCACCAGCGCCTGGCAAACCGCCCGCAATCCGAGGTTATCGAGGGGGATATCTACCGGGCGAACGCCGCGAGATTGAACGCGGTTTGCGGGAGGGTCGCATTCGGGGGGTGGTTTCGACCAGTGCCCTGGAATTAGGAATCGATATTGGATCGCTGGATGCCTCGGTGATGGCCGGTTATCCGGGAACGATTGCCTCGACGTGGCAGCGTGCCGGGCGAGCGGGACGCCGCAGCGGCAGTTCGTGCGCGGTGCTGGTAGCCTCATCGTCGCCACTCGATCAATTTATCGTCAGACACCCAGACTATTTCTTTGGAAATTCACCGGAGCACGCCTTTATTCAGCCGGACAATCTGGAGATTCTGGTAAATCATCTGAAGTGCRCGGCATTCGAGCTGCCTTTGAAAGCGGACGAAAAATTCGGCGACGTGGATGTGGCAGCCGTTTGCGCGCGCTTGGCTGATGCCGGGTTTCTTCACCAAACCGGAGGGCAGTGGCACTGGACTCAGCAAGCCTATCCAGCGGACACGGTGAGCCTGCGGTCGGTGTCGTCAGACAATTTCGTGATTGTAGATGTCACCGAGAAGCCAGAAGTGATCGGAGAGGTAGATTTCCCCAGCGCTCTTACGACCCTCCACCCGAAGGCAATTTACCTCCATGGCGCGCAAATGTTTCACGTGGAACGCCTGGACTTCACCGAACACAAAGCCTTCGTCAAACGTGTGGATGCGGACTATTACACCGATGCGATTCGCTATACCCAGGTGCGTGTCTTGGAGTTGGCGCAGCAGGCGCGGACCTCCGAGGAGCAGCCGTTGATTCCCGCGGCGCGCGCGCATGGCGACGTATTGGTGCGCTCGCAGGTAGTAGGCTTCAAGAAAATCAAATTCTTCACGAACGAAAATGTCGGGTCCGGAAAGCTCGAACTGCCGGAAAACGAAATGCATACCACGGCTTATTGGCTGACGCTTGAGCGGGCGCTCGTCGAGTCGCTTCCCTTCTCCGTGAGTGACCGGCAAAGTGGGATGTATGGGTTGCTGCACGCGCTCGAATCAGTTGCCGCCCTAATGCTGATGTGCGATCGCCGGGATCTTGGTACGGCAATTGGAGAGCGGCCATCGTCGCCAGAGCTAAACGCTGAGTGGGACGCATTGGGCTCGGCAGACCCTATAAACAAACCAGCGGGAGAAGAAAAGGAATTCTTCGAGCCGAATCTTTATCTCTACGACGCCTATCCCGGCGGAATTGGATTCTCCGAGCCGCTTCATCGCGCGCACGATTTACTGATCCGCAAGACTCGAGAGCTCATAGCCGGTTGTCCATGCGATTTCGGCTGTCCTTCCTGCGTCGGGCCGGCTGGTGACCTGTGCGAGCAATCGAAACAAGCTGCGCTGGCGATACTGGAAAGGCTGGTCGCTTAATGCAGAATTTCAACGACCGGCTATCGCGTCTCGCAGCGCTTCGACCTGCTTCAAAAGGCGCTCACGCAACTGCACTGGTGGGAGCGCGGAGCTTAGGGGACCACTCCGCCGAAGACCCCTTGGCCCGCAGATTGGGGGCATCAGTAAAAACAAATGCGTACGGCGAGCATCTCCTCGTGCGCCAATGGTTTTCCTCTCCAGAATTCTGCAAAGCGGTCCCGGACGTAATGCATTTTTTGTTGCCGATGCAAAAGCGCGGAAAGAAGTGTGCGACATTTCCGACCGCAAGCGACACGCCAAACCGCATTCCTGATATCGATATTATCTGCGACCCAATGCAGTGGTTATTTTTGGATACGGAGACGACGGGCCTCAGCGGAGGCACAGGCACATACCCATTTTTGATCGGTTTGGCCTGGTGGGATGCTGCTGGGTTGCAGGTCGAACAACTTTTTATGCGTGACTTCGGCGAAGAGCACGCTGTACTTCTCGAATTGGCTGAACGAATGGCGAGCCGTCGTGTGCTGGTAACTTTTAATGGGAAATCTTTCGATTGGCCTCTGTTGGAGACACGTTACGCGATGACGCGCATGATTAAGCCATGCGTCCCGCTGGCACATTTGGACTTTCTGCATCCCGCAAGAGCGTTGTGGAAATTGCGCTTGGGCTCGGTGCGCCTTGCCGATCTGGAGCGGCATGTGCTCGACGCCCGGAGGCTTGGCTGGCATCGCGATGACGACATTGAATCCGCGCTCATTCCGCAATTTTATTTTGATTACTTACGCGGAGGTCCGCTCGAACGGCTGATCGGTGTTTTCCGCCATAATCAAATGGATCTTCGCGGGCTGGCTGCTCTTGCCGCAAAGATTCTATCGATCCTGGCCGCCAACCAGCATGTTAGCGATTCGGAATCGGATGCGCTTGATCTCGTGGCATTGTCCCGATTGGTTCACAAGCGCGGAGAATCAGGACGGGCGCTGGAGCTGTACGAACAAGCGTTGAGTGCAGAGCTGCCGGCCGAGATAGGCCGTGCCGCGCGGCGCGAGTTGGCGCTGCTTGCGAAACGCGGCGGAGATTTTGTTCGCGCCAACGCGCTGTGGGAAGAGTTAGCCGAAGATTCGTTCGAGGCGTTGCACGCTTTTGAGCAGCTCGCTATTTTCCATGAACACCGCGCCAAAGACTTCACGCGGGCCGCGGAAATCTGTCTTCGCGCTTTGAAGTTGCTGCGCCACAACAAAGCATCCCGCTGGTGCACCTTCGATGCTGCCAAATCCGCTCAAATGGAGGTGCGGTTTGCCCGTCGGCTCGAGCGTCTAACGAGCCATCTTTCGCGAACGAAACAAACCTCATTATCAGGACCCGCAATTTCTAAATCGCGACACGAGAAGTCTGAGTCGCATCGCGCATAGCAGGCCGCACAGAACCAATCATGGTTGCCCCCCCCAGTAAGCCTCTCTGGGTGGTCCTGGATGGTCCTCGGCGATCATCGGCACTTTTCAATTTGCAGGCAACCAATCGCGGGCCGCTGGGTAAAAAACCGCCCCAGACGCTTCGCTGTTCGCTTCGGGATCGCTTCGGCTTTCGGCGAATGCGCCGGTGAAGCAGGCCATCCGAGCGCCGCCGTCAATTTCCCGAAAACATCGGCTCCCGCGCCCTCGAGCGTTACACACTCATCCCCGGCACAGCGTAGAAAGACCCCGCCATCCTTGGTATCCGAGGAAAAATAATTTTCGCCGCGGAAGAGCTGCCGGCGGCTTGCATATTTCAGCTCGAGAACCTCAGAGTAATTGCCAAAAAATCGCGCGGAATCCTCGTTGCTTTTGAAATGGATGCGCACGATCAGAAGAAGAGCTTTGGAGGAGGGCTGCTCGAAAATTGCATAGCGGTCACCGGCCCAGGATTGTGCCAGTCCAGGCGCGCGTTTCTTGCCAATAAATTGCTGCAGAATTTCTCTGATTCCAAACTCGCCGAGGACGTTTTCGTCTAATTTCTTCCAGCCCGGCGGCACAATCATTTTCAGGTCAGGCAGCACTACTGTCTTGGGAGCGATGAAGTTCAGATACAACTCTGGATGCAAAACTTGTTGCGTCGACGCGGGGGGCTTTTCGAAAAGTTTGTGCAGGTCGCCCCATCCCCGGTTCGCGCGCAGAAACTGTTGTGTGAAGCCTAGTCCGGCAACGTAGGGAAATAATAAAGAATCCTGCAGAAACAAGGGGGCTTTTGCAAAGATTGGGCTGGTCATCGGATCACCGAGGAAGAGCTCGGGGTCGATATCCGGAGCCTCCCGAAGGCCCTTCCCAGTTGCTCTAAGCATATAGTCGACCATCGCGGCAAGCGCCGTGCCCTCCAGAATCGCGGAGCGTGCGAATTCTCCGTCGTCATTAGGCTTGGCGGCCTGCTCCCACTTGTCGATCTGAAAATGCTGATCCATAAGCGCGTGAGCCAATTCGTGAGCCATTACCATTTTCCGATCCGCCGCAGAATTCCAATCCGCAATGTAAAACTCGTGCGCTTTCGGATCGTAAAGCCCGGCAATTTGCTCCGTAAGCAATTCGACTAAAAACGATTCGAGCGGAAAGTTCTTGGGGAGTAGCCCGAGTTTTTCCATCGTCCTTTGCGCGGCATACCGTTCAGCTTCGTTCTTATCCTCCTTCATCTGGCGAATGACGTACGCGCGAATTTCTTCGCGCGACCTGACGCTTTTCTTCAGAGGAAACACCTGAGCTAACGATAAAATCTGACTCATGTCCTGCAAAACTTCATCGGCAGTTTTTAGGAACTCCTGGTGAGATTCGGGAAGTGGTGCTTGTTGAGCCGTTCCTGGAGCCGCCTGCTGTGCGAAAAGCGGCCAGCCGAGAAAGAGAACAACGGCCATCGAGAACAGTGCTGCGCTACGGCGAAGTAACAACGGCCCTCCTTGAATTCGAAAAGCAGAATATCAGATTAAGCGTGCGTACTGATGGTTGTTGTTCTCGTTGCAAAGATGCACGGAAAGAGGGCTAACTGGTGGTAACCGCACCCAAAACTTCGGGTTTTTCATTCAAGAGGCTAACAAGCGCGGCCATGAGGTCGTAACGCGTAATGATTCCCACAAGGTTGCCGTTATCAACGACCGGAAGACAACCGAATTTGCCTTCTTGAAATATCGCTGCTGCCTCGCCAAGCGGCGCGCTCGGAGAAATAAATTGCGGGTCACGCGTCATTACACGTTCCAAGGGAGTATTCTCGAAAATCGAATTGTACTGCTGCTCGGTAATCGGTAAGAGCCTGGACGGGGCGCAGCGCTGAATATCACGGTCCGAAATGATACCCACGACGGTCCCGTTTTCAACGATCAATAAATGGCGAATCGAGGAACTACGAAGTACCATAGCGGCATCTAGCAAGCGCGCAGTGACGGGAATCGTAACTGCCGGCGAACTCATAAAATCGCGAACATAGTAAGCATTGCTCATATTTCAAACCAAAGAAGAGGATGAAATTTAAGTTGCACGCTACCGTCATGCTTTCATGAGGGGTACAGTGTGTCAAGGAAGCGTAGTCGCGAGCGTGAAGCAAAGGTTACTCGCAGGGAGCGCCGTCATCGTTGGTTACATTATGTTTAATACTTTATTATAATAAATCTGCTTTTTCTATCAGCCGTTCTGAATTCGGAACAGGCTTCGACTGTTTCTGTTGTACTATTCGATTAGCTACCTTTTTCAAATGCTCCCGCTCCCGCAACTCGCTTTAGATCCAGGATTGCGCTTGCGTCAGGCGCGAGAACGTCTGGGACTGACTTACCGCGATGTCGAGCGGGCCAGTTATCTTTTGTCCAAACGCCATGGTCGTTCGGAATTCATTCTTCACATTAGCCGCCTCGCCGATATTGAAAACAGGGGCGTCGTTCCAGGGCTTCACAAGCTGTATTCTCTAGCTACGATTTACCACTTGAACCCAGTCGAGGTATGCGGGTGGTACGAAGTTCCCTTTACCGATCACTTTCGGGACGGGGGTTCCGTTTACGCCCCTAAGACCCATCTCGCAGTCCCCCCGGCCGTACTTCGCGTGCCCTTACGTTTCGATCCGGGATTCGACCCGCGGCGTACCGCCTTTCTCTCGCGCATGATCGAGCAATGGGGGCATCTCGAAGCCGCTCTTTTGAATAGCCATCCTACCTACCGCTACGGCTACGTGGGTTCGGAGGACCGTCGCATGGACCCGCTGCTAAGGCCGGGAAGTTTGGTTCAAGTGGACCCGGCATTACGCACGATACGCAATTTCGGATGGAACAATGAATTTGAACGGCCAATCTTCCTGGTAGATGTGCGGACCGGTTATCGGTGCTGCTGGTTTCTAACGGATGCCACCCGATTGGTACTGCAGCCCTATCCTCTGTCCCCGTGTCTTCCTGAAGTCTGGCGGCTCCCAGCTGAAGCTGAAGTTGTAGGACAGGTGGTTGGGGTGGTCACAAGGCTGGCATGCACTTAGCGTCTGAACCGATCCATTCGAGCAGCGCCCGCAGGTTGGAGCAGAACAAATCCTTCAAGTACACCGGCATCCCGACAGGCAGCAGAACACGATAGACCTCCAGTTCTTCCCATCTGTGCGCCGTTTCCCCCAGTAAAGCACTCATTTGTACCAGGCAGGTACGCAGATCGGCTTCCTGCTTGTCGAGAGGGGTTTCTAATATTCGGACAAAAAGCTCTTCGTGGCAGCGTTCGAGGGCTTGCTGGACTGCTTCAGGAGGATAGATTGAGGTAAGACCCGCGTGGTGATAAATGCCATCCGATAAATCCCGCAAGGTTGATACGTATATGAGCCGCGCAAAGTCACCGGGGATGGTAGCAAGCGTGTTCGCAGTGAAATCCTCGATAATTCGGCGATTCTGGTGAAAATCGTCCAAAGTCTGCATAACGCCTCTGTTCCGATTCCTGAACGTTTTTGACCCCCGCAGCGCGCTTTTCACTCAGGCAAGCACTGTCGCTGCCGGAGGGTCAATCCACAATGAAAAAAAGCGTGTTTCTATTCGCATCTTTCCTGGCGGCGATAATCCTACAACTAGGTACTATCCCCGTCAACGTCCAGCCAGTTAATAAGCTCCCACGTGCTAACAAAGTTGCAGCAACGAAACTGACAAACATTCTTCGTGTTGATGGGGCTCCGCAGCCTTGGCCGCCGCCAGTCCAATTGCAACTCCTTGCGGACGGCAGCCCGCAGCCTTGGCCTCCGCCAGTTGATCCTAAGGGCCTGACTGTAATCCTGTCGTAGGTTCGCCTCAATAACATAGCGAACGAGCGACAGGATCGTCTGGGACGCGGCAGAGTGAAACGATAACTTTACTCCGTAAGTAATAAGATGTTATCATTCACTCTGCCATGTCTCAACTTGCGACTGAGCAACTTGCAGTTTGGGCCGCGAGTCTCCTGGCACAGCTCTACCTCACATATATCATTACCCGTAATCGGATTTGGCGACACTTCCCAGTTTTCAGTTTTTACTTCATCTTGAATTTTTTTGTTGGGATGTCCCTGTTGTTAATTTATGTTCGTTGGGGCACCCAGTCAAGGCAAGGCTGGTCCTTTTATTGGGCTTTGCAGGGCGTTATCATTTTTATTCGCATTCTGGTTGGGATCGAGGTATATGTAAAAGTGCTTCGAGCTTACTCGGGTATTTGGCTCCTGGCCGTCCGCGTACTGGCAGCGGTTGGAATTTCAGGTCTGGTCCTCGCCGCAGTTAGAACTTTCGCGCAGCAACCCTCACTCAGCACCTTTTTCTACTTGGCCGAGCGACATCTGGAGTTTGCGAGCGCCCTGACACTCTTAGCCTTTTTGCTCTTTTGCCGCTATTACCACGTTCCTCTGCCTCCTACGCTGAGGGCGATAGCGGTAGGACTATGCTTTTTTTCGATCATTCAGGTCTTGAACGATACCCTATTAAATTATGGCTTGAACAGATACGTGCCGTGGTGGCGATGGGCGATGGTTGTTTCTTTCGAGCTTACGCTGGTGATTTGGTGGTTAGGGTTGCGGGTTTGGGACGCAGCAGTCGAACGGCCGGTCCTCTATCCGGCCGGAGTATACGAAGAATTCTCTCCGCAGGTGAACTATCGATTGCGTCTGTTGAATGAGCGTCTTGTGGAGTTGCTGAAGCCATGATGGACACTTCGCGTGCCCTTACGTTTCGATCCGGGATTCGACCCG
>JRHI01000780.1_pt1 | contig 32112 bp, 30 predicted proteins | sample 215371 | NCBI WGS metagenome assembly JRHI01 (sample SAMN02929681, study PRJNA255918) | sediment metagenome | biome: cave system; feature: Ice Cave; material: Sediment; isolation source: sediment from deep within a dark volcanic ice cave with no known source of... ...
GCCAGGCGTGCCCCCTCTCGGGCCATCAGGATGGCGGTGGCGCGGCCGTTGCCGATGCCCTCATCCCTGGAGCCGGCGCCGGTTACGATCGCCACCCGGCCGCTCAGGCGGCCCGGCCTGGAGCCGGCGGCGGCATTCATGCGCAGAGTCTACTTGGTGGGGCAAACCGGCTCAGCCGGCTAGCGGCAGGGTATGCCCGGCGCGGAAACGGGTAGACAGCGAGGCCGGGGCGCCGCCCGTCCCTCCGGGGTGTAGCTATGGGGCGGCCGGCGGTGGGGCGGTCCGCACCCAGCCGACGCTTCTGCCGTACGCCCAGGGCCGGTCAGGTCCGGGCCGGGACCCTGGCCAGTTGCTCGATGATCGCCCGCATGAACGCCGGCAGGTCGGCCGGGGTCCGGGAGGTGACGAGGTTGCGGTCGACCACCACCTCGCGGTCGATGAAGTTGGCGCCGGCGTTGATCATGTCGTCGCGAATCGAGAAGAAGCCGGTGGCATCGCGGCCCCGGAGGACGCCGGCCGACGCCAGCATCCAGCCGGCGTGGCAGATCGCCGCGACCAGCTTGCCCTGGGCGTCCAGGTCGCGGACCAGCGCCACCATCTCGGGCCTTCGCCGCATCTGATCGGGTGAGTAGCCGCCGGGGATGACGATCCCGTCGAAGTCCGCCGACGTAACCGAGGTGATGTCGGTGTCGGGCCGGACCGGATAGCCGTGCTTGCTCCGGAACTCGGGGAGGCGGCCGCTGCCGACCACGGTCACGGTGGCCCCCTCCTCCTTGAGCCGGTAGTACGGGTACCAGAGTTCGAGGTCCTCGTAGAGATCCTCCGCGAGAATGGCGATCCTTCGGCCTTCGAGATTCATGAACGACCTCCAACCGGAATCCAACTGGAATCCAGATACGGCGAGAGCGGGCGCCCGCCTTTCGATTATCGGCCCGCGCTGGTCCTGGTGGGGCGGTCGTTGTCGATCGAGTCCAGCGCCTGTACCATCTCCCGCCAGCGACCGAGCGCTGTCGCCAGCTCGGCCGGCCGGAACCGGACCGGGTCGCCGGGCAGGAGCTGGGCGGCGAGCGGGAGGTCGGCCCGAATCACCGTGGCCACCACCGGGTAGCCGCCGGCGGTCTGATGATCCGCCATCAGGATGATCGGCATCCCGTTGTTGGGGACCTGGATCGCTCCCATCGCCAGTCCGAAGCTCAGCGCTTCCTCGCCGATCACGGTGAGGGGTTCTCCGTCCAGGCGGATGCCCATGCGATCGACGTCCAGGCTGACCCGGTACTCCCCGCCCAGCAGCGCCGCCCGGTCGAGCGGCGCGATCCGGTCCAGGTGGGGCCCGGTCAGCACCGTCAGTTCGTCGGTGCCGCGGTACGGGAGCAGGTCCTCCCGGAGCCGGCGGCCGATCACCGCCGGCCGGCCGGGCACCSTGGCCCGGCCGAGCCGATCYCCGGCGRCCAGGGCTCGGCCCCGCATCCCGCCCCGGCCGACCAGCAGGAAGGTGGAGAGCGAACCCAGCCAGCGCTCCCCGGCGAAGCCGCCCGCCACCGCCACGTAGGCGCGGGCACCCGCTCGACGGCCGGCAAACCACAGCACGTCACCGGGGAAGGCGGCGACCGATGTCCAAAGCGGCAATTCGGTCGAGTTGAGGCGGGGCTGGAGGTCGGCGCCGGTGACCGCCAGCACCACCGGCTCGAGCACGGCCAGACGTGGGCCGGAGACCAGACATTCGAGCCCGCCGCAGTCGTCCGGGTTGCCGACCAGCCGGTTGGCGGCGATCAACGCGAAGCGATCCATGGCGCCCCCCAGCGGAATGCCGGCTGAACGCCGGGTCGGCCGGCCGAGGTCCTGGATGGTGGTCAGAGTGCCCGGTGCCAGCACCTCCAGGACCGGAACCGTGACCTCCGGCTCACTCGTCAAACTGGTTCACCGTGAGTTCTACCGGCGGCTCCGGCACGAAGTCGGTTGCCGGCGCGTCCGGCCAGAGCAGGCGGCCGCGGGCGTCGATCGGAGTGAATCGGACGTGGTCGCCGTTGCGGAACAGGACAGGGGGATCCGCGTCGGGCAGGAACATCGGTACGTCGGTATGGCCGACCAGGTGCCAGCCGCCGGGGGAAGGCAGCGAGTAGACGCCGGTCTGAGAGCCGGCGAAGGCCACGGTGCCGGCCGGGACCCGGGTGCGGGGCACCCGGCGTCGGGGCAGCCGAAGCTCTGGCGCCAGTTCGCCCAGGTACGCCCAGCCAGGCAAGAAGCCGATCATGTAGACCCGGTACGTGCGGCCGGCGTGAAGCTTCACCACCTCGGACGGGGCCAGGCCCAAAGTCTCTGCCACCTCCTCCAGGTCGGGACCGTCGTAGACCACCGGGATCCGGTGCAGCCGGCCGGTCGAGCCGGCCCGCTCCCTCCGCTCGAGCAGGCGCCAGATGGTCTGGCTGAGGGCTTCGATGGTGATCAGGTCGGGGTCGTAGTGCACGGTAACGCTGGCATAGGCGCCGATCGCCTCGATCACGCCCCGCACCGTGCGCAGCCGCCGGGCCAGGCCCAGGCACCGGGAGTTGAGCGAAGGGTCCATCCGGCGGCCGAGTTCGACGTACAGGGCGGCGTCACCCATGGGCTGGATCCTGGGGAGCTGCTGGCGGCGGTCGGGAGCCATGCCTAACCGGTCCGAGGCCGGGGCTGGGCGGGGGATGGTGGCGGGTCCGAGAGGGTGCGGGCGCGCGGCGGGTCGATCGGCACTTTTAGGCGGGTCTCCCTCAGCAGCCTACCCGGACCGGGGGAGATGAAGCCCAGCCAGCGCCGGATCCCTCAGCTCGCCGACCAGGTAGAGGGAGCCAACGATCAGGATCGTGCCGTCGGCGGCGGCCAGGGCGGCCGCCCGCTCGAGCGCGGCGGCGGCGGGCACCACCACCTCGGCGCCGGGCCGCAGCGCGCCCAGTTCGGCCGGGGTCAGCGAGCGCCCGGAGAGAGGGCTGGTGAGAATGGTGGCGGAGGGCCGGAGCCGGTCCAGCTCGCCCAGCATCCCGGCCGCGTCGTGGTCACGCAGGGCCCCGAAGACCGCGATCAGCCGGTCGGGCTCGACCAGGGGTTCCAGAGCGCCGCAGATGGCGCGCATGCCGGCCGGATTATGGGCGCCGTCGAGGACCACTCGCGGCCACCCCGGAATCACCTCCAGGCGCCCCGGCCACCGGGTGGCGGCCAGTCCCCGGCGAATCGCCGCGGCCGGGATCCCGGGCAGACTGGCCTGGCAGGCGGCCACCGCCAGCGCTGCGTTCTCGGCCTGATGAGGGCCGATCAAGGGCACGCGCAGGCCTCGGTAGCTGAAGCCAGGCCCCTCGACATCGATTTCGAGCCCGGACCAGCCCAGGTCCCGGCAGTTGATTCGGAGTTCCTGGCCGAGCCGCCAGAGGGAGGCGCCGACCTCGGTCGCGCGCGCCTCGACCACCTCCAGCGCCTCGCCCCGGGCGGCGGTCAGGGCGGTGTCGCCGGGCTTGATGATCGCCGCCTTTTCGGTCGCGATCTGGGCGATGGTGTTGCCCAGGTATCGCTGGTGGTCGAGGTCGACGTTGGTGATCACCGAGACGCCCAGTTCGAGCACGTTGGTAGCGTCCAGACGCCCGCCCATGCCGACCTCGCAGACCAGGCGGTCGACGCGCGGGGCGAGATAGTCGACCGCGATCGCGGTCAGCAGCTCGAACTCGGTGGCGTGACCGAACCGGGTGGTGACCGCCGCCGTCCTGCCCTCCAGACGCTCCACCGCCTGTGCGAAATCGTGATCGGGAATCGGGACCCGGCCGACCTGGATGCGCTCGGTGTACCTGGAAAGGTGCGGCTTGGGCATCAGGCCGGTGCGGACGCCAGCGGCGCGGAGGATCGATTCGGCCATGGCACAGGTCGACCCCTTGCCATTGGTGCCAGCGACCAGGATCCCGCTCAGCCCGCGCTGCGGATCTCCGAGCTCGGCCAGCAGCGCCCGCACCCGCTCCAGTCCGAGTTTGACTCCGAAGCGTCCGTGGGCGGTGAGACGCTCGACGGCCTCGGCGTAATTCAGGGCCGCCTTCTCTCCTCGGCGAAGAGGGTGTTGCGCATCAGCATCGCGATCGTCATCGGGCCCACCCCGCCGGGGACCGGGGTGAGGTGCGCGGCCACCTCCGCTACCTCCGGTGCCACGTCGCCGCGCAGCTTGCCGTCGACCCGGTTGATGCCCACGTCGACGACGGTGGCGCCGGGCTTGACCATGGCCGGAGTGACCATGTGCGGTCGGCCGACGGCGGCGACCAGGATATCGGCCGACCGGCAGATCGCGCCCAGGTCCAGGGTGCGGCTGTGGCAGATGGTGACGGTCGCGTTCCTGGCCAGTAGCATCTGGGCGACCGGCTTGCCGACGATATTGCTGCGGCCGACTACCACCGCCCGAGCTCCGTCGATCTGGATCCCGGTCCGGTCGAGCAGCTCGATCACGCCGGCCGGGGTGCAGGGCACCAGGGTCGGGATTCCGGATGCCAGCCGGCCGGCGTTGCAGGGATGCAGCCCATCGACGTCACGGGCCGGATCCACCGCCTCGATCACGGTCGCGGTGTCGACGCCGGGCGGCATCGGCAGCTGAGGCAGGATGCCGCTGACCTCGGGATCGCGGTTCAGCCGGGCGATCACCTCCAGCACGTCGGCGGTGGTCGCCGAGCCGGGCAGGCGGTGCAGGCTGGAGACCATCCCCAGCCGCTCCGCGGTTCGCCGCTTGCTGCGCACGTAGTGCTCGGAGGCGGGGTCGTCACCGGCCAGGATGGCGGCCAGGTGCGGAGCCGGCCGGCCGGCCGCGACCCGGGCCGCCACCTTCGCCTCGACCTCGGCGAGGACCTGCTCGGCGATCCGCTTCCCATCGATGATCGCCGCCGTCATGCGGTGGTTCCCCGCTCCACTGCCTCCCGGGCGGCCCGGATCACATCGCGCACGTCCACCCCACCGGCGGCGGCCAGCCGGCGACAGTCCTCGAACTCGGGGTTGATCTCCACCATTCGTCCCTCAAGGTACTTCAGCTTCACCGTCACCGGCCCAAAGCGGGTGGTCACCCGGGTCAGCTCACGTCCTGCCAGCACCCGGTCCGAACGCGTCATCCGGACCCCCAGGGTGCTGGTCCGGCGCAAGATCAGCGCGGCCAATGCGGCTGCCGCCGCCGGCTCGCAGATCACCGCCAGGATGTGTCCGGGCCGCCCCTTCTTCATCGTCACCGGGGTGACCGTCACGTCGAGCGCGCCCGCCGCCATCAGGTCGTCCATCAGCGGCGCCAGCAACTGGCCGGGGAGATCGTCGAGGTTGGTCTCGATGGTGGTCACCACCCCCGCCTCATCGGACGTGGATCCGATCCACACCGATAGCAGGTTGGTGGCCGCGGGGTGGCCCCCGGCGCCGTAACCGATCGCCTCCAGCGCTAGCGAGGGCCGCTCGAACCTGGCCACCGCGGCCAGGATCGCGGCCCCGGTGGGGGTGACCAGCTCGCGCCTTTCCGAGGACGGTTCGAGGACGGCGCCGGTGCCGGCCAGAATCCGCATCGAGGCGGGGGCGGGCAGCGGCAGCACGTGGGAAGGTGCTACCTCGGGTGAGCCCGGGCCAGAGTCGGCAGCCATCCCCAGCCAGCCTCGCGGGGCCGGCAGCGGCGAGCAGTAGACGGCGTCCACGCCGAGTTCGTGGAGAAGCAGGAAAGCGCCCGCCAGGTCGACCAGGGTGTCGGCGCCGCCCAGTTCGTGGAGGTGCAGGTCTTCCCGGGCGACCCGATGGAGGCCTGCCTCGGCGGCTCCGATTCGCTCCAGGGCGGCCAGGGCCGAACCCACCACCGGCTCCGGCAGGCCGCTCGAGGTGAGTCTGGCCACCAGTTCGGAGTAGGTGCGCCGGACCTCGCCCAGAGTTGCCACGTCGACCCTGGTCGGGGTCAGATGACCGCGGCTCTCGCGGCTGATCTTGAGCCTCACCTCTCCGGCCAGCCCGAGTCGATCGATGGCCAGGTGCAGCGCGGGTTCGGACGCGCCGGCATCGAGCAGTGCGGCCAGGATCATGTCGCCGGAGACTCCGGATGGGCAGTCGAAATAGGCCGCTTTCAAGGCCGTGTCCGGGTGATCTCCACCCGCACCTCCCGCACCTCGGCCTCGATCGGGGGCCGCTTGGCGACCGCGACCGTAACCTCCGCCACCTGTTCGAAGGCGAGCAGACGCTGGGCGATGCCGGCGGCCAGGTGCTCGATCAGGGCGGCTGGTGGCCCCGCCATCACCCGGCCCACGGTATCGTAGATGGCTCTGTAGTCGATGGTGTCCTCCACGCGATCGGAGCCGCCGGCTCGGGCCAGGTCGAGCCGCAGTTCGACGTCGACCACAAAGCGGTTGGGCACCTCACGTTCAGCCGCCAGCATGCCGTGCCGGGCATTGAAGACCATTCCCCGAAGCTGTAGCCGGTCCATCAGGTGGGCGCCTCGGAGCGCCGTGTCGGCTCCACCGGGTGAAGTCTACGGATGCTGTGAAGAGCGATCCGGGCCAACCTCCGCCCCAATCGAAGAGGCCGCCCGGCAGTGCCGGACGGCCTCTTTCGAAACCCGGGCTTGGGCGTTCAGCCGCCGATCTTGAAAATCGTCGTGCCGCAGACGCTGCAGGTGCCTTTGAGCGCCTGCTTGCCGTTCTTCATGGTGACCATCGAAGCGCCGGTGATGGCGCGGCGCTGCTTGCACTTGAGGCAGTAGCCTTCCTTGGTCCCGGCCTTGGCGGGTGTGGCCTTGGCGGGTGCCTTGGCGGCGGGCTTGCCGGGCGTGGCCTTGGCGGCGGGCTTGGCAGGGGCGGGCTTGGCGGCGGCCTTGGCAGGGGCGGGCTTGGCGGCGGGCTTGGCGGGAGCGGCCTTGGCGGGAGCGGCCTTGGCGGGWGCGGCCTTGGCGGSKGSCTTGGCGGCGGGCTTGGCGGCGGCCTTGGCGGGTGCGGCCTTGGCGGCGGCCTTGGCGGCGGGCTTGGCGGCGGGCTTGGCGGCCTTGCTCGGCGCCTTGGAGGTGGCCAGCGGAGCCGCCTTCTTAGCCTTCGCAGCGACCTTGGCCGGAGCGGTGGCGCCGATCTTGTAGATGGTGGTGCCGCACTCCGGGCAGACTCCCTTGGTGGCCGGTTTCCCGTTCTTCATGGTGACCGGGGTCGGATTCTTGATCTCGACCTTTTTTTTGTCCTTCAGACAATAACCTTCCAACTCGATGCACTCCTGGTGGTGTGGGCTGGCTTTGACTCGCCTCACCCTGAATCGAGTTGCAGTGTACTGAAGTAGGCAACCGATTACAAGTTTTCATTCACCAGATTTCGGTCGCCTGCCGAATTCAGACCGCTTGACGACCGTCATACTTGAGGGAAGCGACGCCCGAATTCAAAGTTTTCCGCCCAACCCAACTAATCTGGCATGTGCGGGTTTATGAGTCGCGCTGATCCTAAGAGTAATCTCGCGTATCAGTTTTCAGGTCGCCGCTGAGTTGCTTTGAGGCTCTCCATGGCGYCGGGATGCGGCTCGCCCGGGGCSGTGTTCGATCGCTCGCAAACCAGGTCAGGCTCCGAGCAGCCAGCGGGCGCGCTGGCGCAGCTCGCCCGGCTGGGCCCGGGCCAGGCTCCGGTAGCCGATGTCCTCGATCACGATCGAGGCCGCGGCAAGACCGTAGGCGAGCGACTCCCGAAGCGCCCCCGGGTCCCCATCCGCCAGCAACCAGCGGGAGAGCAGACCGGCGGCGAGGCAGTCGCCGGCGCCGGTGGTGTCGACCACATCGGCGGGCACCGCAGGCATGGTCCAGGAACCCACCCGGGTGCGGAGATCCGCGCCCTGTGGCCCCAGCTTGACGCAGAGTCCGTCCAGCCCCCAGGCGCATCGAGTCGCCTCCGGGTCGCTCGCGTCACCGCCCAGGGCCGCGAACTCGGCGTCATTCGCGAAGAACCAGTCGCAGAGGGAGATGAGTTGGCGGGCCTTGCTCGGCGCCCTCACCGCGTAGGAGAGCATGGCGTCGCCGGCGAGCAGGCCGCAGCCACGAAGGCGTTCCGCCGCCGCCACCTGGAGGGCGGGCGCGACCGAGCCCACGAACGCCCACCCGCGGTACCCGGTCGGGATCGCCGGTTCCCAGGAGGCGTAGATCGAATCCTGGCTGGAAACCTCGGTGTTGGCCCGGGCCGCCCCGACCGACGCCGCACTCCAGCGGTAGGTGGGCGCGGCGACCACGGAGATCAGCCCGGCATCGATCTCGAGCCGGTCGAGGAGGTCGATCAGCTCGGCCGCCCAATCCACCCCTACCGGCGCCACCGGTCGCACCCGCACACCCACCAGTCGAGCCGCGAGCGCGAAGTAGATCGCGGATCCACCTGGTTCGTCCACCACCCGGCCAAAGGCGCCTTCCAGGGTGTCCAGCGCGACCGAGCCGACCGCGAGCAGGCCGGGTCCGGAAGCCGGCGCGGGCTTCACGCCCGGCGGCTCGCCCCGCTGGCCTCGGTGATGTGGTGGCGGGCTCGGGCCAGCTTGGCCAGGAAATCGGCCGGCCCCATGAATTCCTCCATCTCCATCCAGGACCGGCCCAGCTCACTCACCGAGTGGGCGTCGCTGCCGGTGCCGCCCGGCTTGCCCAGTTCCCGGGCCAGGCGGGCGGCCGCCTCGTTGGCTCGGGCCGGGCACCACTGGTTGTAGGTCTCGATGATGTCGATCCGGTCGGCCAGTTCGACCACCCGTTGCGGGGTGAAGCTGGCCCGTCGCGGGTCGAAGGGGTGGCACATGTAGGTGAGGCCCCCCATCGCATGGATCCGGTCGCAGGCCTCCTCGGGCGTGCACCAAGGCCGGATCGACCCGGTCAGGAAGAGGCCGATGATCTCACCCTCACTGGTCTTGACCTCCTCACCCACGATCGCGAGCTCGGGAGCCAGCCGGGCCAGCTGGAGCGCACCCTCGGCGGTGTTGTGGTCGGTCAGTGCGATCCGGCCCAGACCGAGGCTCCGAGCCCGGGCGATGAGGTCCTCGAGGGAGGTGTCGCTGTCTGGTGAGTAGCGGGAGTGCAGATGCAAGTCGACCCGGATCATGCCGGCCGGGAGGAGTTCGGGACTCGGGGTCAAGAGACTCCCGGTCAGCGGAACAGTGGAATGATCGGAGCCGGCCGGCGTGAGGCCACCGAGCGCCCCATCAGGGCTTCCTGGGCCTCGAAGAGGAGGTCGAGCAGCGCCTGGGGACGGCGCTCCCGACCGAGCCGGGCGGCAAACTCGGGACCCGCCTCGTTCAAGACCTGGCCGAGCCGCGGGAGGATCCAGCCGGGAACCAGCTTGAGATCGCGCTCCATGCACTCCTCCAACCAGTACATGACCTGGTCGGACTCGCGGAGTTGAGTCCGTGGGGTCACCTGGTTCTTACGGTGCTCGTGCCAGCGCAGGTACACCTGCTGTTCGAGGACGGTCTCGCGGAGCATGGACTAAGGCACTATATCAGCCGGGCTGGTCGGTCCCGGAGGCGCCGGAGTCGGCCACCGGGGGAAGGGAGTGGGCAGGTACTGGCGTGGTTGCTTCGCCTTGCCCCAACATCTTGGGGATTTGCCCAAGTTATCCCCGACATGTGGATATGTGGAGTCATACATCAGTAAACCGGGGGACGCCGGGCCGGGCCGCACCGACCACCCCAAGTTTGTGTAAGCCGCCTCCCGGGATTGACCCCCAGCCCGGTTGGGTACGATGAGGGGGCATGGTCAAGCGCAAGGCGACCATCGACGAGATCATCGCCGCCATTGAGGGCGCGAGGGACAAGGTCATGGCCGACGAGGTGAAGTCTCTCACCAAGCTCGGCATCCCGAAGTCGATGGCATATCAGATGGTGGTCAACCGGTACCGTCCCAAGGACGCGGTGCACGAGGAGACGGAAAGCGACCCGTTCGACACCTCCGGCGGCTGGGACGACCTGGGCTGATCCGGCCCGGCGCCGCCCTCATGAGTTCGGCCGTCCTCCTCACCGCGCATCACGATCCTGACTTCCGGCATGCCGCCGGGTTCGACGTCGAAGACGGGATCTACCTGCGATTCCCCGACGGATCCGACCTGGTGGTCACCAACCGGATGGAACTGGGCCGGGCCCGCGCTACCAGCCGCGCCGCCCAGGTGCTCGACAAGCGTGAGCTCGGCTATGTGATCTCCGCCAATCCATATCGCTCGTGGGCTGCCGTCATCCACGCCCTCTGCGCCGAGCGGGGGCTGGAGGCGGTCCGGGTCACCCCCCGGCTGGCGGTCGGGTACGCCGACGAACTGCGGGCGCTGGGTCTGGCCGTGCAGGTGGATCCCGAGCTGAACCGGGACCGGCGCCGACGCAAGTCGGAGGCCGAAGTGGCGGCGATCGCCCGAGCCCAGGCCGCCGCTGAGGCCGCCTGCGTGGCGGTGATCGCGGAACTGGCGGCGGCCGAGGTGGTCGACGGCGAGCTGGCGTCGGCCGGCCGGCGGCTCACCTCGGAGGCGTTGTTCGCGGTTGCCGATCAGGTGCTGGCGGAGCACGGCTGCTCCTGCCCCGAGATGATCATCGCCGGGGCGCCGGAGTGCGCCCAGCCTCATTTCCGGGGCGCCGGCCGGCTCCGGGCCGGGGTTCCGATCATCATCGACATCTTCCCGCGGGACCGGGCCACGGGCTACCACGGCGATCTGACCCGCACCGTGGTGGTGGGCGTCCCCGACCCCGAGGTTCAGATCATGCACGACGCCTGCCTGCGGGCCCTCCAAGCCGCGCTGGCCGCGCTGCAGCCCGGCGCCAACCAGCGTGACGTCCACCTGGCCGCCTGTCAGGAACTGGTGGAAGCCGGGTTCGGGACGCTTTCGCCGGGGCTGGAGGGGTCCGATCAGGCGCCGCGGATGATTCATTCCACCGGGCACGGAGTCGGGCTCGAAGTGCACGAGCCCCCCAGCCTGACCGATTTGGACGGTGAGCTGGTGGAAGGCGACGCCGTGACCGTCGAACCCGGTCTCTACCTGGACCGGCTGGGCGGGGTGAGGGTCGAGGACCTGGCGGTGGTCACCGCCGAGGGCCACCGCAATCTCACCAGCCTGCCCTACAGTCTCGACCCGGCCGCGTATCTGAACCGGGGGCGCTGAGCCGGGTTCAGTTCAACGAGGTGGCGCCTGGCTGATCAGAATGCTGGCCAGGGCCAGCACGGCGGCCAGCAGCGCCGCCTCCGGCCAGGCCGCCCGCCGGCGGCGCAGGCCGTACCAGGCGGCCGCCAGCGCAGCCGCCACCAGCAGTGACTTGACGATGATCGCAACTCCGTAAGGGTGACCCAGGAGGTCTGAAGCGCGGCGCAGATGGATCAGGGCCAGCACCACTCCGGTGACCGCCGACAGGGTCAGGGCGATCGCCATCAAGCGGCCGAACCGGGCCAGCAGCTTCGGTTCGGGGCCGCGGCGGGTGGTCGCGGCCTCGGCCGCCAGCGCGGCGAAGCCTCCCACCCACACCGCCATCGCCAGCGTGTGGAGGCCTTCGACGGGGACGATCACGGCCCTACTCACCGTGGCCGTATGGCCTGAGAAGCCGTCCAGGGCGGCGATCACGGCGCCGAAGCCGAGCAGCAGCCAGGCGCCCTGTCTCCAATTCAGGATCTGGTCGACGGCGCCCCAGGCCAGCAGGCCAGCGGCCAGGCGCAGTGCGAGCAGGCGGCCGAATCCCGAGCCCAGCACGGCGCTGGTGGTGTTGGCGTCGAACGAGCCCAAACTGGCGATCTCGGCGAGGAAGAGCACCGCCTCGGCCAGCAGGAGTGCGGCGATCCCTGTGGTCACGATCCCGGCCGACAGGCGCCTGGCCGGAGTGCCGGCGGCACCGACCGGGCGGGTCAGCAGGCTCAGGACGGCGGGCCCGACCAGTAGGGCGAGGCCGCTAAAATGAAGCCACCGGCCGAGGAGTTGGAGAGCCAGCCCGGGCAGGGTCACCCCGGCGACGTCCGAGCCGGTCCCGAGGCTGCCTGCGGGCGGCCGGGTCGCCCGGCGCACGTCGAAGGTGAAGCTGCCCCGGCTCGGATGGGAGTCCTGGGCGAGGACTCGCCATTCGACCAGATACGTCCCCTCCTCGTCGGCGTCGACTCCCACCGAAAGCGTGGCCCCGGAGACCGCGGCCCGGCCCCGGCTGACCATCCGGCCGGAGGGCGCGTAGACCAGCATGCCCTGACCGACCGGCGTCACCGGCTCGCTGAACCACGCGCTGACGAGCCGGGGCGGCGCGGGCAGGGTCACCCCGGCGGGGTCGGCGCGCACCAGCGAGGCGTGGCCGTGAGCGGCCACCGGCCAGAGCGCCGCCACCACCGCGAGCAGGATCAGCCCCGGCGCGGCGAGGCGGGGCTTGCCCGGCCGCCAAAGGGTTCGCCGGAAAGGCAGCCGCATTCGGATGAACGCTAGCGGATGCCGGTTGCGAGAACGGTCGCGGCCCGGGCCGGGAGCCGCCCGATCAGACGCCGGGGCTGGGCGCGACCACCGGGTCGGGCGGTTCCGCTCCCAGGCGCGGCCTGCCTACCCGGAGTACCAGCCCGGCCGCCACCAGGCAGAGAACGGCGCCGGTGATGAAGGCGGTTTGGTAGTCGCCGAAGAAGGTTCGCAGTGACCCGGCGGCCAGGGCCATGGCCGCCGAACCCATCTGGTGGGCGGCGAAGACCCAGGCGAAGATGACCGGCATTCGCTCTGGTCCGAAGCTGCTGCGAGTGAGGCTGGCGGTGGGGGGCACGGTGGCCACCCAGTCGAGACCGTAGAAGAAGAGGATGAACAGCACCAGCCCGAAAAAGGAGGTGCCTAACACGAACGGCAGGAGGAGGAGGGCCAGGCCTCGCCCGGTGTAGTAGCAGAAGAGCAGCCACCGGCTGTCGAAGCGGTCGGTCAGCCAGCCGGAGACGGTGGTGCCGGCGATGTCGAAGATCCCGATCGTCGCCAGCAGCCAGGCGGCGGTGACCGCCGGCACCCCGTGTTCGACGGCGGCCGGGATCAGATGGGTGGCGATCAACCCGAAGGTGGTGGCACCGCAAATGAAGAAGCTCCCCGCCAGGCGCAGGAAGTCGGGATGGGTGATCACCTCCCCAAGTGTGCGTACGGCGATCGCAAAGGCGTTTCCGAGAGCTGTGGAGGTGGCCGGTAGTCGGCGGGCGCGCCATACGCCCGCTGACCGACCGCGGCCGGGTCGTCACGCATCAGGACCGCTACCAGTCCGATCGCCGCCAACAGGGCCAGCACTGTTGCGTAGCAGGCCCACCTCCAGCCCCGGCTCTGCACCAGTGCCGCCAGCTGGCCCAGGAAGATCACCTGGCCGGTGGCGAAGGACGCTGTGAGCAGCCCCATGGCCAGGCCTCGCCGGCGCACGAACCACCGGTTGGAGATGGTGGCCGAAAGCACCGTCCCCATGGACGCGCTGCCGATCCCGATCAACGCGCCCCAGCTGAGCGCCAACTGCCAGGGCTGGGTGACCAGCGAGGTCAGGCCGATCCCGATCGCCAGGACCGCCAGCGAGGCCAGGAGCACGCGGCGGATGCCGAATCGCGCCATCAAAGCGGCTCCGAAAGGGCCACCCAACCCGAACAGGAGGAGGCTGAGGGAGACCGCGCCCGAGGTGACGGTCCGGCTCCAGTGGAACTCGGCTTCGATCGGCTTGATCAGCACCCCGGTAGTGGAGCGAACACCGGTCCCGGCCAGCAGGGCCAGAAAGGCGACCGCCAGCACCACCCAGGCATAGTGGAGGCGGACTGAGTGGCGGCGGGCCGGTTCAGGCGGGATATCCGGGGCCGCGACGGGCGGACCGGCGATCATGGCGCCAATCCTAAGGGCACGGGTCGGGGGCCGGCTCCAGGCCAGGACCGGGCCCGGCCGGCGGTTGGGCTCAGGCGGATTCCTCGAAGGTGTAGGCGGGTGGGGCGACCTCGGGGGGCGTGATCTCGATCACGATCTTCCGCAGCGACTTGAGAGGGATCTTCGCGGGATCGGCGTCGTAGCGCTGACCGTCGACAAAGACCAGCAGCTTCTGGTCCGGCCGCAGGGTGATGGTCGCTACCCGGGTGCTGGTGAGCGGCTGGCCCCAGACCTTGAAGAAGTCGCCCACGGTGAAGACCCGGTCTTTCTGGGCGGCCGGGGCCTCGATGTGGATCTCGCCGTTGTCGGTGTGCGTGTGCAGCCAGTAGAGGCAGCTGTTGGCCCGGATCCCGATCGCTTCCGGAATGGTGACGTGAGCGCCTTCGTTGAGGATCTCCAGGTGGGCGTGATAGTGCACCGCCACCTGTTCGTTCGCCTCGCATGGAATCGATGCGATCGGGCTGGCGCCGGTGGTCTGGGTGTTGAGGATCAGCACCGCGCCGAGCGCCAGGGCGATCACCAGCAGCACCGCCCCGGTGAGCACCGGGAGCACCGGGAACGCCGCCTTCGGCGAGTTGGCGCGGGCGTTGGTGGTCAGCCTGGCCGGGGTGGGGTTGGCTCGGGACCGCTTGCCCATCTTCCAATCGTCAGAGTACCAGCGCCCACCGGCAGGCGGGCCCGGCCGGAGCCCGGCGGCCGGGGCTTGGTGATAATCGGATCATGGTCAGCCTATGCCCCAGAGGATGGCGGAGGGCGGCGCGCCGGCTTCTGGAGGTCCGAACTTGACCGCCGCGCCGCCCCGGCTCACCACCGGGTTTCCGCTCCGACTGCCCGATGGCGAGGTGGTGTCGGTCCGGGTCAGGCCCTCTCCGCGGGCCCGTCTGCTCCGGCTGGTGGTCAACCTGGACGGAACCGTTGAGGTGGTTCTGCCCGCCCGCACCCCCCGCCGGCAGGCGCAGGCATTGGCGATCGAGAACGTGGCCTGGATCCAGACCAAACTGGCGCTGGTCCGTCGCCGGGCCCGGGCGCATCCCCGGTTGGGCCTCGATCGCCCCGGAGTGGTATGGGTCCAGAGTCAGGCGGTGCCGGTCAAGTTGGTGCCCAGTCGCTCGGCGCGGGCTGCCCTGGACAACGGCCGGCTGGTGGTGATCGCCCCGGATCGGTCGGAGGCGGAGGCCGCGATCGAACGGTGGTACCGGCGGATGGCCCGCGCGGCGATTCAGGCGGAGGTCGAGCGGCAAGCGGCCCGCCTGGGGCTGCATCCCCGCAGCGTCACTGTCCGGGACCAGCGCACCCGTTGGGGGTCTTGCGGCATCCGGGGCGACCTCTCCTTCAGCTGGCGACTCTACCTGGCCCCGAATGACATCCTCGAATACGTGGTGGTCCACGAACTCGCCCACATGTGGCATCACCACCACCAGCCCGAATACTGGCGGCGCCTGGAGGAGGTGTATCCGGATTGGCGGGTTCGCGTCCGCTGGCTTCGTGCCCACGGCCAGGAATTGCTCGCCTACACGGTGGTGCTGCCCTCGCCCGAAAGCGCCGAGGCCGCCAGCTGACCGAACTTCCCGGAGCCATCTTCGGGCGACCCCGTGATATCTTGGTGCCCGGGTCTGGCCCGGACCCGGATCCGCACGGAGGCACCCAATGGCTATCGACGCTCTGAGCCCGGTCGAGGAGGCGGTGGAAGCTGCCGAGTTCGTCGACCTGGCCCCGCAGACCGCGCCCGACGACGACGACGACGAGCTGATCCGGGAGATCACCATCGACGGAATGTGCGGGGTCTACTGACCGGATCGTGATCGGCGCCCACGACCGGATCCGCCTGGGTCCTCAGGCGGTGATCCGGCCGGAAGAGTTCGGAGGCCTCGTCTACACCTACGACAGTCGCCGGCTGCTGTTCCTCGACCCGGGCCTGACCGCCATCGTGGCGGCTGGCGGCGACCGACCGGTGGGAGACCTCACCGCCCGGCTGATCGGGTCCGGACAGCTCGACCAGGACGGCGTGGAGCGTCTGCTCCGGGTGCTGGCGGCGCTGGTCCGGACGGGGGTGCTGGAGATCGATCGGGAGCCGCCGGCATCGGTGTCCGCCGGGCCTCGACCTGAACCCGAGATCCGACCCGGACCCCGCTCCGGGTCCGGCGGCGCCCGCGCGCGGGTGGCGAGCAACCACCGGCTTCGGGCCGGGCTCTCGGCCCCGATCTGCCTCACCTGGGAGATCACCTACGCCTGCAACCTGAACTGCGTCCACTGTCTGTCCGGATCGGGCCGCCGGGCTCCCGACGAGCTGACCACGGCCGAGGCGAAGCACCTGATCGACGAGTGGGCGGCGATGCGGGTCTTCTACATCAACGTGGGCGGCGGGGAGCCGATGGTCCGCCCCGACTTCCGGGAACTGATGGAGCACGCGCTCGGGGCCGGGATCGGGGTCAAGTTCAGCACCAACGGCAGCCTGATCGACCGTGAGGCGGCCGCCTGGATCGGGTCGACCCCCTATCTCGACCTTCAGATCAGCCTGGACGGCGCGACCGCGGAGGTCAACGATCCGATCCGGGGGGCGGGCTCCTTCCGGCTGGCCCGGCGAGCGATGGATCTGCTCGCCGAACGRGGCGYCGGCTTCAAGATCAACCATGTGGTGACTCGGGGCAGCTTCGACCAGCTGGATCAGCTGTACGAGTTGGCCGCCGGGCTCGGCGCCCGGCTCCGGGTCACCCGGCTCCGCCCCTCCGGGCGCGGGGTGGCGGTCTGGCCCGGCCTGCGGCTCACCCAGGCTCAGAACCGGGAGCTGCATGGCTGGCTGCTGGCCCATCCCGACGTCCTCACCGGCGACTCCTTCTTCCACCTGGCCGCGCTGGGCGGCGGCCTGGACGGCCTCGGCCTGTGCGGGGCCGGCCGGATCGTGTGCTGCGTCGATCCCCGTGGCGACGTCTACGCGTGTCCATTCACGCTCGCCCCCGAGTTCCACACCGGCAACGTCCGGCAGGTACCTTTCAGCACGCTCTGGCGCGAGGCGCCACTCTTCCGCCGGCTGCGGGGCTGGGAGCCGGAAGGCGTCTGCCGCTCCTGCGGCGCGTTCGGCGTCTGCGGCGGCGGGTGCCTGGCGGTCAAGCACTTCACCGGGACCCGGTTGAATGAGCCCGACCCCGAGTGCGTTCACGCTCCCGAAGTGGCCGATCCCACGGTCGCCCCACCGGTGGTGGTCCCGAGGCCGGTCCGGTCCGGGCGGCTGATCCGGCTCGAACGCAGGCGGGAGGAGATGCCGGCCTGACGGCGCCGATCCAGGTGGTACTGGCGTCGGTGAGCGCGAAGCCGGCCGGCGCGGTCGGCCGGTTCCGTTGGCGGAGCCGGCGGTTCGTGATCAGGTCGGATCCGCCGCGGCTGGTCGAGATCGGTGAACGTGGCTTCCGGCTGCTCGCTGGCCTGGCCAGGGGCGCCAGCCTGCCTGGCTCGGCGCAAGCGGCGGCGCTGACCCCGCGTGCCGCTCTGCGCCTGCTGGCCAGGCTCTCGGACCTGGCCCTGGTCGACCTCTGCCTGGAGCCGGGCCGCTGGCCGGCGGTGACGGTGGTGATACCCGTACGCGACCGTCGGGCGGCGCTCGAGCGCTGTCTCCGCTCGCTCGGCGAGTGCGGCTACCCGGGGGATTTGGACGTGGTGGTGGTGGACGACGCCTCGGCCGATCCGGTCAGCGGCTGGCTCGACCAAGTCGAGGGACGGCCGCCGGTCCGGGTGGTGGCGATGGCCGCGAGAAGGGGGCCCTCGGCCTGCCGGAACGCGGGGGCGGCGGTCGCCAGCGGCGAGATCCTCGCTTTTCTGGACAGCGACTGCGTGGCGGACGAAGGCTGGCCCCGTCGCCTGGTCGGGGAGTTCGCGGATCCGGAGTTGGTGGCGGTGGGAGGTGGAGTGGGTGGCTTGGTCACCCGCGGCTGGGTGGCCGCCTACGAAGCCGCCGAGAGCCCCCTCGACCATGGCCCGGCTCCGGCTCGGGTGGGCCCAGGTCGCTCGGTGCCCTACCTGGTCTCCTGCAACCTTTTGGTCCGGGCCTCGGCCTTCGCCGCCGCCGGAGGCTTCGACGAGGATCTGGAGCGGGGCGAAGACGTGGATCTCAGTTGCCGGCTGACGCAGGTGGGGATCCTGCGGTACCGCCCGGGTGGCAGGGTTCTCCACGAGCACCGCCTTCGGCTCGCCGCGCTGCTCGCGCGCCGGGCCTTCTACGCCGGCTCGGAACCGGCGCTGCTGGCCCGCCACGAGTGCCTGGAGAAACGGCTGGACGTCCCCTGGGAGGCCGCGGCCGCCGCCGGCTTGGGTCTGGCCGGGCTGGCCGTGAGCCCGCCTCTGGCCCTCTTCGGCGCGGTGCCACCGGCGATCGGCCTGGTCTGGCGGTGGCTGGCCCTGGACGGGATGCCCGGGCCCTACCGCCGCCGACTGGCCGCGGCCGCCTTGGTGGAGTTCAGTGAACAGGGCGGTCAGGTCCTGGCCCGTTATCACCTGGTCCCGCTGCTCCTCGCCGGCGCCGGGTGGTGGTGGCTGGCGGTGGCCACGGGGTGGCCGGCCGCCCCGGCGCTGGCGGCGCCGATGATCGGGCTGGCCGCCGTGCTGGCCCCGGGCGTCCGCCGGTGGCGCCGCCGCCGGCCCTGTCCGCTGCCGGTGTTCCTCGTCCTGCATGCGGCGGCGGCCGGTGCCTATCACCTCGGGGTACTGGTGGCCGGCTTCCGGGCGCGGTCGATCCGCCATCTTGCGGTGCAGCTCCGGTGGCGCTCGGGATCCGGCATTCCGAAGCCGGCGGGCTGATCGCCGACCGGGCTCGGGCCTGGTCGGCTCAGAGGCTCGTCGATCGGATGGCCTTTCCGGAGAGTTCGAGGCGGCCTGCGCCTTCGGTTCGGGCGGACGCGTCCTTCACAGCCTGCACGTCCGCGCTGGCGCCGGCCCTGGACCGGCGGTGGCAGGAAGATGAGGTCAGGGCAGGATCGAGTCGATCGACGGCTCGATCCCGGCCGCTCCGGCCGGAGTCTGGGTCCGCCCGTTCAGGAAGCCGTGCTCGAGGAGCACATGGTAGATCCGGTCAGCCACCTGTTCGGGGGGTCCGGTCACCACCTCGCGGAGGCGGTCGGCCCGGGGTGAGACGATGGATCTGACCCTGGCCTCTACGCTCAGGCCGGGCTCCGGCGCCGGCAGGCGCCCTGGCCGCGGCCGGGGCACCCGGAAGCCCTCCACCCGGGCCGCTCGGGGTGGTGCCGGGAGGGCTTCGATCAGGGTGATCGGGGTCTGCTGGGCCCGAATGACATCGGTCAGTGACGGGGCCGGCAGCGGCCCTGAGAGGCGGGCGTTGGGTTCAACCATGATCAGGGCGGGAACCGTCGCCTCGTATTCCTCGAGTCCGCCCGCCACGGTCCGGGCGGTGACCACCATCTGATCCTCACGCCAGTGCAGCTCCACGCCCGAGCCCACGAACGCGACTCCGACGAACTCGGCCAGCATGGGCGCCAGCCAGTTGTGATTCTGATCGAAGCCGCGGCTGCCACAGAGGATCAGGTCGAAGGGCAACTGCCGGATGGCGGCGGCCAGAGCCCGTGCCACCGCCGCCGGCCCGGCCGCGTGCAGGCTGGGGTCCCACACCCTGACCGCCGCCGCCGCACCCTGGGCCAGGCACCGCCGCAAGATGGTTTCGTGCTCCTCGGGGCCGGGGCTGATCGCGGTCACCTCGCCGCCCAGTCGGAGACCCACTTCCAGCGCGGCCAAAGCTGAGCGGACGGGGGCGAGCGCCACCCGTTCCCAGACCAGATCGTCCCTCTCGGTATCGACCTCGATGCTTTCTGGGACTGGAGCCAGTTCGACCACGACCAGGATCTGGCGGCGGCGGGGTTCGAGACTCATCGAGACCGGCTCGCCCGCCTTCGAGCGCCGTCCGGGGCGGGACCAGGCTCGGCCTCAGGACTCACGGAAACTGACTCCTTTGCCGCCCTGGGGGTATGACCAGGTGATCGCTCCTTCCCGATTGCAGGCGATGTAGCACGAGCCGCACTCGAAGCACTGCTCGTGATTGAACAGGATCGAACCGTCACTGAGCGGAGTGAAGAGATTGGCCGGACACACATGGACGCAGAGCTGGAGCGTGCACTCGCGGCAGATCCGGCCGTCGACCACGATGTGGGGCTGCTCGTCGACGGTGAAGCGAACCGTGCTCAGCATCTCGGCGAGGCTGGGGGTCTGGCCGTTCACCAGCCGAACCCCCTGCCCACCGCCACCAGGTCGCGCAGCAGGGTGAGCGGGCTCAGGCCGGCGGCCCGGGTCCGAGCTCTGAGCAGAGGCAGCAGCTTGGGCTTGGCGGTACCCCGCGAGTGGAAGATGTCGCTGGCGATCTGGTTGACCAGTTCCGGATACACCTCCTGCATCCGGCGCGAGTGGATCAAGCCGGGCGCGGTCCGGAACCGCTCGAAGTCGGAGACCACGTGATGGTCGAGGAGCCGGCGGCCATAGGCGGCCAGCCGGCGCTCCGAGGTGTCGCCCGCCGCCACCGCCTCGGCAGCGGTCTCGCCTGCCGCCATCCCGGAGACGATCGCGTAGTTGATCCCCTCCAGCCAGAGTCCGGTCGCGAAGCAGAGGCCGGCGGCGTCGCCAGCCACCAGGATGCCGTGGCCATGCAGCCGGCTGAGCATCTTCCAGCCCGCCTCGGGGACCAGGTGAGCCGAGTATTCGCGCAGCCTGGCGCCCCGGACCAGCGGTTGCACCGAGGGATGCCGCTTGAACTCCTGGAGGATCTCATATGGCCGGCGCCCGCTCGCCGCCAAGGAGGAGAGCTGCACGATCACGCCGACCGACAGGCTGTCGAGGTTGGTGTAGAGGAAGGCGCCCCCTCTGACTCCGCCGGTGACCGACCCGAGGTACTCGTGAACGACGCCGTCGGTGCCATTCAAATTGAAGCGCTCCTCCAGCCGCTCGCGTTCCAGACCGAGTATCTCCTTGACGCCGAGCGAAACGTCGGCCGCTTTCAGCTCCCGCTGGAGACCGGCCCGACGGGCCAGAAAGGAGTTGACACCATCGGCGGCGATCACAACGCCGGCATCGATCTCGCCGCCCGGGTTGCGGGTGCGGACCCCGGCCACACGTCCCCGGCCATCGGTGAGCAGGTCGTCGACCACGGTCTCCACCAGCAGCCGTGCCCCGGCTTCGACCGCCTGGCCGGCCAGCCACCGGTCAAAGCGCGGGCGCAGGAGCGTGAACGCGTTGGGGGGGTCGGCGGTGAAGGCCTCACTCGAGTAGTCGAGGGCGAAGTCGGAGCCGGGCGCGGTGAGGTGGAGCACCCGGCGCCGCACCCGCCGCTCGAGCGGCGCCGTCTCCCAGAAGTCTCCCAGCAGGTCGCGCAAAATCGGGGTCCCGTAGAAGGCGGCGCCGGAGACGTTCTTGCTGCCCGGATACTCGCCGCGTTCGATCAGCAGCACCCGGCGGCCGGCGCGAGCAGCCACCAGGGCGGCGGCGCTACCCGCCGGCCCGGCTCCCACCACCACCACGTCGTAGGCGGTTCTCATGGTTCCGCCAACCCGTCGATGAGGGCGAGCAGGTGGCGGAGCACCGGCCGCACCTCGCCGACCGCGGCCAGGTTGGCGGTGCGCATCACGGGCGCCGCCGGATCGGAGTTGATGGCGATGATGAAGGGGTCGCCTTCGATCGCCGCCGCGTGCTGGCTGGCCCCCGAGATGCCGAGCGCGATGTAGAGTTCCGGCCGCACGCGGCGGCCGGTGGTTCCGATCTGCTTTTCGACCGGCACCCAGCCACGATCGGCGAGCGGGCGGCTGGCCCCGGTCGCCGCGCCCAGACTGTGCGCCAGCCGCTCGATGTCGGGGAGCAGGTCGGGGCCGCCGATCCCCAGTCCGGCGGCGACCACCCGGGAGGCATGTTCGAGTTCTGACGTCTCCGGCCGGGCGGCGATCCGGCGCTTGAGCTGTACCCGCAGCCCCGGGGCCGGATAGCTGCTGCGGAGCGGCAGCACCACTCCCAGCGGACGGGAGGGGAGCAGCCTGGGGGCCAGGAAGTCGGCGGACACCACCGCTACCAGCCGGGCGGGAGCGGGCACGAACCACGTCACCTCGCAGCGTTCGTCGAAGGCCCCGGTCACCAATCTCAGGCCGCCCGGCACCGACTCCACCTCCTGGCACTCCTGGAGCAGGTCGGCGTCCAGCTGGGCGGCGAGAGTGGCGGCCAGGGCGGCACACGCCGGGCTCGCCCCCGCCATCACCAGTTCGGGCGGCTCCCGCCGTTCCAGGAACTCGCCCATGGCGAGCCGGCGGGCGGGATGGGTCTCGGCCCATTCCGCGGAGATCGCGTACACCACGTCGGGTCCCCCCGGCGCGTTCTCTGGAGTGCCCGGCCCGCTGAAGATGGCGACCAGGCGGCGGTTATCCGCCAGCCGCCGGGCGGCGCTCAGCAGCTCAGCGTTGAGCCGGGGTTGGGCCGGATCGAGAAGCGCCAGGATCTCGCTCATCGGCGGCCGCCGGTCCGGGCTGGGCGGATCACAGCCGCACCCCCAGCCGGTAAGCTTCGTGGATCGCGTCGCCGGCCCGCCGGGGGGCCACGCAGTCGCCAGCGCGGAATACGGCGAGCTCGGGCAGGGTCCGGCGCAGATCCGCGTAGAGGCGGTCGTCGGCCCGGCCCGGCCCGGCCACCACCACCGTTTCGAACGGCCCCATCCCGACCGGCTCGCCGGAGTAGACGTCCACACCCTCGAGGATCTCACCAGAGAAAGCCAGCGGTGCGAAGTTGACACGCGTCGGGATCCCCAGTGCCAGCGCTCGCCGGTACCAGTTCTCGAAGTCGAGGGTGAGGGTCAGGTCCTGCCCGACCAGCAACGAGGGGGTAACCACGGTGACCTGGTGTCCGCGCTCGGCCAGATACTCGGCGGTGCTGGTGGCCTGGTGGAATCCGACCTGGTCGATCACCGCCACCCGGCGGCCGAGCTCGGCGGCGCCGGTCAGGGCGGCGGGCACGGTAACCACTGCCGGCGCGTCGAATCCGGGTAGGTTCGGGACCTGGGCGATGGCACCGGTGCAGCAGATCACCGTGTCGAAATCCCCGTTTCGCACCAGGTCCAGGTTCGCCTCCACCCCGAGCCGGAGCTCGGTGCCGCCGCGCCGCAGCTCACCGGTTAGGTTACGGGCCAGGTCGCCGAACTCGGCCCGGTTGGGTACCCTGACCGCCAGCCGCACCTGTCCTCCCAGCTCGGGTTCCCGTTCCACCAGGGTCACCCGGTGGCCGCGCCGGTCGAGCAGGACGGCGCTCTGCATGCCGGCCGGGCCGCCGCCCACCACCAGCACCCGTCGGCGCCGGGTGGCCCGACGCTGGCGGAGCGGAACCAGTTCCAGTTCATGACCGGCCTCGGGGTTGAGGATGCAACCGATCTCCAGGTTGAGGCCTTCTCGGCCGATGCATTCCTGGTTACAGGAGATGCACAGGCGCACCTCGTCCGCGCGCCCCTGTCGTGACTTCACCGCCGTCTCTGGGTCGGCGATCTGCTGGCGCACCATGCCCACCAGGTCGCAGTGGCCGTCTCTGAGGGCGGCCTCCGCCTGATGGGCATCTTTGATCCGACCCACCCCGACCACCGGACGGTCGGTGCCGCCCCGGATCGCGGCCGAGGCGAAGAGCTGGTAGCCGGGGGGCACGTGCATCGAGCCCTCGACCATGTACAGCGAATGGCCGGCGGTGCCCAGCGAGGTGTTGTAGTAGTCGGCGATGCCGTCGGTGTCGAGGATGCGCACGGTCTCCAGGGTGTCGGCCAGGGTCAATCCGCCCGCTATGAACTCGTCTCCGGGCAGGCGGACGCCGATCGCGAGGCCCGGTCCGGCGGCCTCGCGCACCGCCACCAGCACCTCGCGGAGCAGCCGGTGACGGCCTTCGAGATCGCCGCCGTACTCGTCGTGGCGGCGGTTGAAGTGCGGTGACAGGAACTGGCGGAGCAGCGACGAGTGGGATACCTGGAGTTCGATGCCGTCGAATCCGCCAGCCCGGCAGTGTTCCGCCACCAGCCCGAAGCCTTCGATCACCGACGCGATGTCGGAGGCCTCCATCGCCTTGGGAACCTCGTTGAACATCGGGTCGGCCACGGGCGAGGGCGCCCAGATCTCGCGGCGATGATACGTGCCGGCGCCCTGGCCGCCGTTGTGGCTGATCTGGGCGAAGATCCGGCCCCCGTAACCGTGAACAAGGTCGGTCAGCCGGCGGTAATGGGGGACCACCGCGGGATCGAAGGCGTGGATGAGGCGTTCGTAGGCGTGATCGCTGGGATGAACTGACTGCTCCTCGGTGATGATCAGGCCGGCGCCACCGCGGGCCCTCGCCTCGTAGTAGGCGGTCAGCGCCGGACCCGGGCGGTTGCCAGCGGCCAGGTTGGTCAGGTGGGCGGAGAAGACGATCCGGTTGGGCACCGTCACCGGCCCCACCCGGAGCGGGGAGAAGAGCAGGGGGAACTGCGGATGTCGCATCACAGCGCCTCGGCGATTCGGGCCGCGTCCACGATCGCCTGCGTTACCCGACGCGGCGCCACGCAGTCACCGGCGCGATACAAGCTCGGCCCTCCGCCGTTGGCAACCAGCCGCCGCAGCTCGAGGTAGAGGCCGTCTTCCGGTAACTCGTGAGCCGCCACCACGACTTCGTCCACTCCCGAGATCTCGGTCACGTTCTCCGGGGTCTCAGCGGCGAACCGGTGGCGGACGAGGAGGCCGCCGGGACCGGCTCCTATCACCCGGGTCAAAGGTCGCAGGCAGATCCCGGCGGCCGCCGCCCGTTGGAACCAGGGCGACGTCTCGCCGATGATTCCCAGTTGATTGGAGACGTAGGCGGTTTCGGCTATCACCGTAACCCGGCACTGTTGGGCGGCCGCGGCCAGAGCGGCGTCGATGGCGGCGAAATAGCCCTCGGAGTCGATCACCACCACCACGCCGCCCGGCGTGAAGCCTTCGGCCAGTGCCTGCCGCACCGATCGCCGCCGAATCCCGCCGAGATCGGGCGGGAGGGGTGCCGGCCGGGCGCCGGTGGCGACCACGATCACGTCCGCGTCCTGCTCGAGCGCCGCCTCCGCGTCCAGGTGCAGATCCAGGACGACTTCGACGCCTAGCTCCGCGACCCGGTCTTCGAGCCATCCCGATACCTGTGCGAACTGGGGCCGCCAGCCGGAAGTGGCGATCAGCCTGGGGGTGCCGCCGAGCCGGGAAGCCGCCTCGACTAACCGGACCCGGTGCCCTCGTTGGCGCAGGCGGTGGGCCGCTTCCAGTCCGGCCGGACCCCCGCCCACGATCACCACCTGCCGCGCCCGGCTGGCTGGAGCCGCCCGGAACTCGCGTTCGTGACCGGCCTCGGGGTTGTGGATGCAGGCGATCTCCGCGTTGAGATGGTTGCGGACCGTGCACTCCTGGTTGCAGCGGATGCACGGCCGGACCCGATCCGCCCGGCCGGCGGCCAGCCGGGCGGGCAGGTCGGGGTCGGCGATCAAGCCCCTGGTCAGCTCGAGCCCGTCGACGCTGCCGGCCGCCAGCGCCGCCGCCGCCGGCTCCAGGGTCGCCAGCCCGGCCGCGATCACCGGCCCACCTCGGCCCGCCAAGCGTTCGCGCACCGACCCGGCCACGCCGGTGACCGGGTCGAGCGGGCTGAACGCACCCGGCTCGGTCATATGCACCGAGTAGATCGAGCCGATGGTGACCGTAACCCAGTCGGCGGAGGCGGCGAGCGGTTCGGTCAGATCGGGAGCCTGGGCCGGGGTGATCCCGGCCCAGGGTGCGAACTCGTCGCCACAGATCCGCAGGCCCAGCGCCCGAGCGGGACCGATCGCCGCCCGCACTGAGGCCAGTACCTCCAGGATCAGCCGGGCCCGGCCGCTGGCGCTGCCCCCATAGGCGTCCGACCGGTGGTTGGTCAGCGGAGATAGGAACTGGCGGAGCAGGGAGTGCTGGCCAGCGTTGACCTCCACCCCATCGGCCCCGGCCTCCACCGCGTGCCGGGCGGCGGTCGCGAAGGCGGCCACCAAAGCCGGGAAGTCCTGGCGCTCCATGATCTTGGGCACCTCGTTGGTGGCGGGATTGGGGACCGGGGACGGCGCCCAAATCGGGAGCCTGGCGATGGCTCCGATCGACTGGAGCCCGGCATGGCTGAGCTGCACCATGCAGAGGGCGCCCTCAGCCCTGACCGCGTGGACGGCAGCCGCCAGGCCGGGGACGATCCCGGGCTCCCAGCCCCACAGGCACCGCTGGTACGGCCGGCTCTCGGGGAGAACCTGGACCTCTTCGGTGATCACCACCCCGCAGCCGCCTCGGGCCCGCCTCCCGTAGTAGGCGGCATGGGCGCCGGTGAACCGGCCGTCCCGGGCAAGGTTGGTCGGATGGGCGCCGAAGACCAGGCGGTTGCGGGCGGTGACCTGGCCGAAGCTCAGTGGGTCGAGCAGGCTGGGGGGGCTCAATCTCCTCTTTCGACCAAAGCTTATCCGGCCCCGGTCCGTGTGCGTGCGCCGGGTTACCGACTCACGCGACCAGCGCCTCGACTAACCTTGGGGAGTGCCGGCGACTCCCGCGGCGCCTTTGCGCATCGCCAACTGTTCGGGCTTCTACGGCGATCGGTTCTCGGCCGCTCGCGAGATGGTGGAGGGCGGGCCGATCGACTTTCTCACCGGCGAATACCTGGCCGAACTGACCATGCTCATCCTCTGGCGGGCCCGCCAGCGGGATCCCGAGGCGGGCTACGCGGTGACCTTCCTGCGGCAGATGGAGGAGGTGCTGGGCCCGGCCCTCGACCGCGGAATACGGATCGTGACCAACGCTGGCGGGTTGAATCCAGCCGGCCTGGCCGAACGCATCCGCCAGCTGGTCGGACGGCTCGGCCTCAAGGCCAAAGTGGCGCACGTGGAAGGTGACGATCTGATGCCGCGCCTGGCCGAGCTGGAGTCGTCCGGCATCGGCATCCGCGGTCAGCGCTCGGGCCGCAGCCTGGCCGCGGACGGCGTCGATCCGATTTCGGCCAACGCCTATCTGGGTGCCTGGGGGATCGTGACGGCGCTGGAGGCCGGCGCCGACATCGTGATCTGCCCACGGGTCACCGACGCGTCGCTGGTGGTGGGGCCGGCGGCCTGGAAGTTCGGCTGGGCCCGAGATGACTGGGACCGGCTGGCCGGAGCGGTGGTGGCCGGTCACGTGATCGAGTGCGGGGCTCAGTGCACCGGGGGCAACTACAGTTTTTTCCGCGAGATCGCCGACCTGCGCCATCCCGGTTTCCCGATCGCCGAAGTTCACGCCGACGGCACTTCGGTGATCACCAAGCATCCGGGAACCGGAGGCGCGGTCTCGGTGGGTACCGTGACCGCTCAGCTGCTCTACGAGATCGAGGGGCCCCGGTACCTCAACCCGGATGTCACGGCGCGGTTCGACACCATCCGGCTGGAGGCCGCCGGCCCCGACCGGGTGCGAATCACCGGCGTGACCGGCGAGCCGCCGCCGCCCACCACCAAGGTCTCGGTGAACCGGCTGGGGGGCTACCGCAACGAGATGACCTTCGCCTTGACCGGCCTCGACATCGAGGCCAAGGCGGCCCTGGCCCGCGAGACCTTGTTCTCGGGACTGGGTGGAGAAGCCGCCTTCGCTGAGGTCGACGTGCAGCTGGTGCGCTCCGACCGGGCCGATTCCGATACCAACGTGGGCGCCACCGCCTACCTACGGGTGACCGTCAAGGATGGCGATCCCAACAAGGTGGGCAGGGCCTTCTCGAACCGGGTGGTGGAGATGGCCCTGGCCAGCTATCCGGGCTTCTACTGCACCACGCCGCCGGAGACCGAGCGTCCGTACGGAGTGTTCTGGCCGGGGCTGGTGCCGGCGGCGGCGATCCGCCAGGAGGTGGTGCTGGAGGACGGCCGCCGCCTTCCGGTCGTCCCCGGGCCGACCGCCACCACCGCGCCCGATCTCGACCAGCCCGGAGTCGTGGCCGATCCCCGGGAGTTCGGCCCGACCGTGGCGGGTCCGCTCGGCCTGGTCTTCGGGGCGCGGTCGGGAGACAAGGGGGGCGACGCCAACTGCGGGGTTTGGGCGCGCAGCCCCCGCGGCTTCGAGTGGCTCGACCGCCATCTGACCACCGCCCGCTTCCGCCAACTGGTGCCAGAGGCGGCGCACCTCGAGACCAGGCGATACCGGCTGCCCCGGCTGCTGGCGATCAACTTCGTGGTGGTAGGGCTGCTCGGGGAAGGGGTGGCCGCTTCCACCCGCTTCGACCCCCAGGCGAAAAGTCTCGGTGAGTTCCTGCGCTCGCGCGTGGTGGATTTACCGGTGGAGCTGCTGGCGACCCCCTGACCGTCTTGGCCCGCCTCCGAATCGCCGGGCCGGAGCCGGCTCATGGGCGCCGGAAATCGACTTCACGCTCCCTGCCGTCCCAGATCACTCGGGTCCGGGCCGGCTCGGTCTCCGCCACCACCCGGCCGGCTCTCAGCACCAGCCGGCGGGGGGCGATCAGACGCACCGCGTCGAACTCCGAGTCGGCGTCGAAGGCCACCAGGTCGGCCCGAGCTCCGACTTCCAGTCCGTAGCCCTCCAGGCCCAGGGCCGCGGCCGGGTTGGTCGTGACCATGTCGATCAAGCGCCGGATCTCGTCGTGACCCGACATCTGGCCGTAGTGGGCCAGGACGAAGGCCGCCTGCATCGGATCGCCCTTCCCCAGCGGGTACCAGGGATCCATCACCGAGTCGTGTCCTATGCACACGTTGACTCCTGCCGCCTGGAGCTCTTTGACCCGGGTGTGTCCGCGCCGGACCGGATAGCCGTCGAACCGGCCCTGGAGGGTGGCGTTGTCGAGCGGGTTGGTGACCATGTGCAGACCCGCCCGCCGCAGATTGTTGATCAGCCGGTGGGCATAGGCGTTGTTGTAGGAGTGCATGGCTGTGGTGTGGCTCGCGGTCACCCGGCCGCTCATGCCCAGGCGGATGGTTTCGGCGGCCATCACCTCGACGAACCGTGAGTGGTCGTCGTCGGTTTCGTCGCAGTGGATGTCCACCTTCAGGCCCTTCTCGTAGGCCAGAGCCATGGCGAACTTGACCGACCTCTCCCCGTACTCACGGGTCAGTTCGTAGTGGGGAATCGCGCCGACCACGTCGGCGCCTTCGGCGACCGCCCTGCGCATCAGCTCTTCGCCGTCGGGAAAGGAGAGGATCCCCTGTTGGGGGAAGGCCACGATCTGGAGGGTGAGCTGGTCGCCGATCTCCTCCCGCAGCTGCACCAGGGCTTTGAGCGCGGTGAGATCGGGGTCGCACACGTCGATGTGGCTGCGAACGTGCAGCACGCCGCTGGCGAGCTGCCAGGCCAGCACCTCGCGAACGCGCCGCCGGACGTCCTCGACGGTCAGGTCGCGCACCCGCTCGGCCCAGATCGCGATGCCCTCGAAGAGGCTGCCGCTGAGGTTGTGACGAGGCTCACCCTCGGTRAGCACAGCATCCAGATGGATGTGCGGCTCGACCAGAGGCGGGGTGACCAGAGCGCCGCCCAGATCGATCTCCCCGGGTGCGGCCGGGGTGGCCGCGGCCGGGGAGATGGCGACGATCCGGCCGCCGGAGACCGCGATGTCGACCAGGCTCGACCCGCCCGCCGGCCGGCCCCTTCGGATCACGAGATCGGGCACGGCCGCAGGTTAGCAGATCGCCTCTGGTACGGCTCGCACGAGGAAAGCCGCGTGGGCTTGGTATCGGTGCGGATTGTGTTCTTTGGTGAGGGCCTTCTAGAATGCGGTGGACCCTGCGGCGCGCGTAGTCGCAGCGCCTGCCGATACGGGTCCGGTGGAGTGACCCGCGAGCATCCGCTCGCGGTGTTTCAGGCGGCTGCCGGCCACCCCGGCCGCCCGGGAGGAGAGCCCATGGCAACCAGCCATCCGACGATCGACGAGGAGATCGCGGCCGGCCTCGTACCGGTCCGTGAAGGCGTCTACGGCGACAAGGTGGTCGCGGTGGAGCCCGGCGGGGTGGAGTTCATCCCGGACCGGGAGCGCCACGGCCGTCCGCTGGACCTCTTCTGGACCTGGCTGTCTCCGAACATGGAGTTCGCCACCATCTTCGTGGGCAGCCTGGCCGTGTTCCTGTTCGGCAACAGCTTCTGGGCGGCGGCCCTCGCCGTCACCCTGGGCAGCGCCCTCGGCTCGATCACCCACGGGGTGCTCTCCAGCTGGGGTCCCAGGTTCGGCGCGCCCCAACTGGTCATCTCTCGGGGCGCCTTCGGCTTTGTCGGCAACGTGCTGCCGGCCCTGCTCCAGACGTTCACCTCGAGCATCGGCTGGTTCATCGTCAACAGTGTCTCCGGGGCCTTTGCCCTGATGACCCTGTTCAACTGGGGGAACAGCCTCTTCTGGCTGGCCTTCACCATCGTCGTGGTCGCCCAGATCGCGGTAGCTTTCTTCGGCTACAACCTCGTGCATACCTTCGAGCGCTACCTGTTCCCGTATCTGGGCGTGGTCTTCGGGATCGCGGTCGTGATCATATTCACCAAGGCCAACTACTCGACCGGGTTCAACACCAAGGCGCCGCTCGCCTTCGGTGGCCCAATGGGCAGTTTCATCCTCGCCACCGCCGCGGCGTTCGGCTACGCCGCCGGCTGGAACCCTTACGCGGCCGACTACACGCGCTACCTTCCCAACCGCCCGGAAGTCGCCCGCCAGGCGGGGTTCTGGGCAGGCCTGGGGGTGTTCCTCTCCTGCACTGTGCTGGAGATCGCCGGGGCGGCCGTGGTCACGGTGGCCGGCACCAAGTGGGGCCCGACCGACATCCCCACCGCCCAGTTCACCTCGGCGCTTCCCGGGCTGCTGGCGACCCTGGTTCTGATCGGCATCGTGGCCGGGGCGGTGGCGGCCAACGCCATCAACGTGTACTCGGGGGCGATGGCCTTTCTGACCCTCGGCATCAACCTCCCGCTCCGGCTGCGGCGGGCGATCGTGGCGATCGGAGCCGGTGTGGTGGGGCTCCTGATCGGGATCCTCTTCCAGGCCAACGTCGGCCCTGGCTCCAGCTATGAGAACTTCCTGCTCATCATCGCCTACTGGATCGGTCCCTGGCTGGGCGTGGTGTTCGCCGACTACCTGATCCGGCGGGGCGACTACGACGAGGCCGCCCTCTATTCCCGGTCCTACTCGGCCTGGGCCGGGGTGATCTCGATGCTGATCGGGATCGCCGCCACGTACTTCTTCTGGGACCAGGGGCCACCGCTTTCGCCGGGCAAGCTGCCCGGGCTGGGGGCGGTCCCGCTGGCGGCGCCCCAGCTCGGCGACCTCAGCTTCCTGGTCGGATTCGCGGTCGCCTTCGTGGCCCAGTCGGCGTTGGGCAGGGTGCTCCCCCGCTCGCGCCCAGCTGCCGAGGTGGCCGCTTAGGATCGGCGCGCCTGACCTCAGCCCGGGTCAGCCGGGGCGGGATCCAGTTCGGTGCCGGGATCGAGCCGGTCACGGGCGACCGGCCAGGTGACCGAGACCCGGGCCCCGCCCAAAGGCGAGTCGCCCACTTCCCAACGGCCAGCGGTGCCGCGCACCACCGCGTCTCCGATCGCCAGGCCCAAGCCGGCACCTCCAGCCACCGTGGTGGCCCGGTGGAAGCGATCGAAGATGCGGCTGCGCTGGTCGGGTGGGATCCCTGGGCCGCTGTCGTCGACGGTGAGCCGGACCCGGCCTTCGGAGACCTCGACCGAGACCTCGACCCGGCCTCCTTCCGGCGTGTAGCGGCAGGCGTTGTCGATCAGCACTCCGAGTAGCCGGTCGATCCACTCCGGTGGGGCCGAGACCAGTGCCGGTCCGGCTGGGTGGCTGCCGGCCAACTGGATCCGCCGGCGCGCGGCGTATGTGGAGAAGCGAGCTACCGAGGCCGGCACCAGCACGCTCAGGTCGACCGCGTCGGAGCGCGGCGGCGCCGGGGTGGCGTCGTAGCGGGCCAGCCAGAGCAGATCCTCAACGATGTGACGCAGCCTGACGCTCTCGTCGGCGATGCGCTCGAGCGAACCCCGGTAGTATGCCACCGGACGCTCTCGCTGCTGGAGGGCGATCGAGGTCTCGGCCTCGATCACGGCCAGGGGGGTGCGCAACTCGTGCGAAGCGTCGGCGGTAAAGGCGAGCTGGCGCCGGCGGGCCTGCTCGATCGGGGCCGCGCTCCAGCGGCCGACCAACCAAGCTCCCGCGAACACCACCACCAGGACCAGAGGGAAGGCGATCGCCTCTACCGCCAGCAGCTCGCGCATGTTCTCGTAGAGGATGTCGAGGCTCTGGCCGACGATCACCCGGCCGTTGGGGAGCAACTCGTCGTGGATCTGGATGCTGCCGGTCCGGCCCAGCA
>JRHI01000781.1_pt1 | contig 32091 bp, 30 predicted proteins | sample 215371 | NCBI WGS metagenome assembly JRHI01 (sample SAMN02929681, study PRJNA255918) | sediment metagenome | biome: cave system; feature: Ice Cave; material: Sediment; isolation source: sediment from deep within a dark volcanic ice cave with no known source of... ...
TGCTCAAGGTGAGCAGGGATATACAATTTCCCAACAGAGTCATTCATGGCTCCCGTCGTTGGGATGGTCAATACGACGGTGTGTTGAAGATATACAAGCGTGTTTTGTGTAAGGTGAATGTTCCTTGGGCTAGTCCTCCGGTGAGCACGCCATTATGTAAGCGCACCCAGTCGTAGTAGCGTGGGGCGAGTTGGTGGGCGGCGTAGGCGTGCGTCTCGCTATTTCTCAGGTGCTTTTTGGCGTCATTGTCCCGGAAGAGCACGAGGTTGCACCAATTGCCGTTGCGGAACTGGAGTGACGAGTAGCTGAGCAGGCCAGGATTATCGCCGAGTTCGTGTAATAGCCTTCGGTCAATGTCCTCAATATCCTCAATAATGGTGGTACTTAGTGGTACACGTTTCTTGCTCAGAAAGCCAACGAACTGTATGTCGCTGCTTGTGAATAGTGCTGCTGTGCTATATAAGGCGATACGGTGCGCTCGCCCACGGCGTTCCTGTAACATATACAGTTGCGGTTGTTCTGACTGCGCGATGTCTAGTTGTTGGGCGACAACGAAAATCCTGCAAGCCATGTATCTGAGTACGATCAGGTCTAATCTACCCTTCCTGATCTCTACAAATGGAAATGTATCCAACAGCGGCTCTATGTTGGAAATCGTGTCGTTTTTGCTCATATCTTCTACCTCTGCCAAAAATGGTCATACTATGTGGATACTATAGTGACACTATTGCCTGTATTAGCCGTATTACAGGAAAACATCTGTAATAGGAAAAACAGCGCATAGATTGGCTACTATACTATAAGGAATCAAACTATGAAAAAGGCGTGTAATATGGAGAGACGTGTAGCAGTAATGCCTGATACACTAGCGATGGGTAGAATGGGTGTAGTATGGGGCATGGGAAGAAGAGCAGAAGAGAGGACGAGGAGAAAAGGAAGTTCTGTAATTAAGATAGGCGGAAGCAGCTGTAACAGGTGCTACTAAAAGCTCTGCGTCAGAAAAGATGCTGCGAGTGGCCGCGGGCGGCGGCTCTACAGTGGAACAGGACAGCACATAGGAGAGCAAGCTAGCAGAGTTGTTTTGTGTAGCTTGCTCTTGTCCTGTTTGGATGGGTGGAAAGAGTTGTTTCATCAGTACGTGTACTCCAATAAAGGTATCAAGACCCTTATCTTGCCACTCTGCAAGAGTAACATTCGTTACCTCTATTGTAGGGTAAAAAGGAATGGTTTGTCAATGGGTGTGAAAAAACAACCGGCAGATGTATAAAGCGACGATCAAAAAAGGTAGCAAGAGACAGCGGAACACCGCTCAGAAGTATGTGCATGGGTTTCGTCTCTTTGATTGTGTGACGTATCAAGGAACCACGTGTTTTGTGTTTGGGAGAAGAAGTTCTGGCTATTTTGATCTTCGTCTGCTAGATGGGACCAAAATTCATGCCAGTGCTAGCTCCAAAAAACTTCGCCTAGTGCAACGGGCTTCGACCTATCTTATCGAAAGGAGAGGCGGCGTTCCGCCCACACCTCATGGTGCAGGTATCCCGCCAGTGAGATCATGAAAACAGTGCGTTGGACCTCACGAGATGTAGAAATGATGCCTGACGACAATAAGAGATACGAAGTTGTAGATGGAGACTTATACGTATCGAAACAACCGCATTATCATCACCAGCACTTTTGCACGCGACTTGCTGGACTCCTTGATGCTTGGTGTATGCAAACAGGATTAGGTGAAGCGATTGCTGCTCCTGGGCTTATCTTTGGCGAAGACGCGGATGTGGCTCCTGATATCGTTTGGATCAGCCGTGAGCGTCTAGCGACAGCCCTTTGGGAAGATGGCAAGTTACATACCGCCCCTGAATTAGTAGTTGAGGTTCTTTCGCCGGGTGTAACCAACGAGCATCGAGACCGTGAGATCAAAATGAAACTCTACTCGCAATGAGGTGTATCAGAATATTGGATTGTCAGTTGGCGGGAGCAACGCCTCGAAATTTATCGACGTGCTGAGGGAGCTCTGACGCTAACAAATACGCTTTACAAAGACGACATACTTAGGTCTCTGCTCCTCCCAGGTTTTACATATCCGGTGGGTAAACTTTTTGCTGGTGTCCACTAAGACTCGTAACAAGAATGGGCGTCACCTTGTGCAGTAGGGACGGGGGGCGGCGTGGCGGGATGGGCAGGGACCCTTGTGGTCGTCCGTCGTGACCAACGTGATAATGGGGGCGACCCTGTTGTGCAGCTGCAACGGACGACCACAAGGTCCCCGCCCATCCCGCCACGCCGCCCCCGTCCCTACTGTCCGCAAAAAGACGATGGGCACCCTCGTAACAAAAAAGCGTAGCTTTTTTTGCCAGAGCGTGCTATACTCCACTCTAGAGCAATAGCACAAACTTTATGCGAAAAGGCGATGATGGGGAGAGTACGCGGAGTGGAAACATGCAGGGAGAAGAGGCCACCGACTGCAAGCCTCTTTGTGAGACCAGCCGCCGAAGTTCACCCCAGAGCTGGCTGTTGAAGCGATAGTAGGCAGCCCCGGACGTCCCCGTTAACAGACAAACCAAGCGGAAATCAACATCACGAACTACGATGATAACGTATCATTGTAGGGGCATCCCTTTACGGGTGCGTTGTTCGGGATAGTGATTTCAATCTGGGTGGTACCACGGAGTGTTTTAGCCGACAACTTCGTCCCTGTGACGAAATGTGTGTCGGTTTTTTGATTTTTGGGAAGGAAATAAGGTGAGTATGATAGGACAGCTTGAGGGCTTGCTGGAGCAACTTGATCAGTTGCTTGCACGCGCCATTGAGGAGTTGGAGCCAATCTCCACCTCGGCGCAGCTTGATGAATGGGATATACGCTATCTAGGGCGTAATCGTGGCGAACTGAAAAATGTTTCTGCCGTCATGCCTAAGCTCTCGAAAGACGAGCGGCCTGTGGTGGGACAGAAGATCAATACGGTCAAGGCAGCATTGGAGCAGCGACTCGCGGCCAAACGTGAGAGCTTGCAGCAGCGCGAATTGATGCAGGCATTGGAGCAGGAGCGTATTGATGTGACGTTGCCTGGACGTGCCTTGCCAGTGGGACATATGCATCCTTTATCGCGTATCACGTTAGAGATCACACAGATATTCGTCAATATGGGCTTCCAGGTGGTGCAGGGACCAGAGGTCGAGACAGACTATTACAACTTCCAGGCGCTGAACATTCCATCTGACCATCCGGCGCGTGATATGCAGGATACCTTCTGGGTGGTGCCAGGAGAAATTCTGTTGCGCACTCAGACCTCTCCGATGCAGATTCGCACGATGGAACAGATGCGTCCACCAGTACGCGTTGTCGTACCTGGAAAGGTCTTCCGCTATGAGGCCATTGATGCCTCGCACGAAGCCATGTTCCACCAAGTTGAGGGCTTGTTGATTGATGAGCACTGCACCATGGCAGATCTCAAGGGATGTTTAGAACGTTTCGCACAGGAGATGTTCGGCGAGGGCCGACGTGTGCGCTTCCGTGGAAGCTACTTCCCTTTCACTGAGCCGAGCGCGGAGGTTGATATCGATTGTCCCTTCTGCGATGGCAAGGGGTGCCGCACCTGTAAATACACGGGTTGGCTAGAGATTCTCGGTTCGGGTATGGTGGACCCCCGTGTATTGCGGCAAGTGGGCTATGACCCGGCCAAATATCGCGGTTTCGCCTTCGGAATGGGCGTTGAGCGTATCGCCATGTTGAAATACGATGTGAATGAGATACGTCTCTTCTCCGGCAATGATCTACGTTTTTTGCGACAGTTCTAAATGGGAGAATCATATGAGAGTGCCATTAAGCTGGCTGAAAGAATATATTGACATTACGATGTCACCTGAGGCGTTGGCGCATACGCTGACGATGGCTGGATTAGAGGTTGAAGCCATTGAGTATATCGGGGCCAATTGGGGCGATAAGGTTATTACGGCACAGATTATCCACCTTGAGAAGGTGGAGAAGTCAGATCACCTTAATTATACGCGTGTGATTACGGGACAAGGCGAATTGGGGGTTATCTGTGGTGCGCCCAATATCAAGCTGGGCGATAAAGTGCCTTTAGCGTTGCCGGGGGCGAAGTTAGGAGACATTACCATCACTGAGACGAGAAAGATGGGCTATGTTTCTCAGGGTATGCTCTGCTCGCCGCGTGAATTGGGCATTGGTAGCGATCATGCTGGCATCTATATCCTTGACCCAGAGACGAAAATTGGGCAACGGCTAGTGGATGTGCTGGGTGAGGTCGTATTAGAATTTTCGATTAAGGCCCATCGTGGCGACCTCTCCTCGGTCGTTGGCATTGCGCGTGAGGTTTCCGCGCTGACGGGCGCACCGTTGCGTATACCACAACCAGTATTGCATGAGCAGGGCACAGCTACACAGGAGATGGTGCAGGTGACGATAGACGCACCTGATTTGTGTCCGCGTTATAGCGCCCGCATTATCAGCAATATTACACTGGGGCCGTCGCCGAGTTGGATGGGACAACGCTTGTTAGCGGCTGGCATGCGTCCAATTAGCAATGTCGTTGATATTACCAACTATGTGATGCTCGAACTTGGGCAGCCGCTACATGCCTTCGACTATGAGCTAGTGCGCCAAAAACATATTATTGTGCGTCGTGCGCATGAGGGTGAGGAGATGACGACACTCGATGATCTCAAGCGCACACTGACACCTGATATGTTGCTCATTACAGACCCGGAAGGCCCAACCGCGATTGCAGGCGTGATGGGCGGTGCCATTAGTGAAGTCAATGCGAACACGACGACGGTGTTATTGGAGGCAGCGAACTTCAATCCGAGTAGTGTGCGCCGCACCTCGGTGGCATTGGGGCTACGTACGGACGCGTCCAGCCGTTTCGAGAAGGGACTTGATCCAGAGTTAACTGTTCTGGGGGCGAACCGTGCTGCGCAGTTGTTGGCAGAGTTGGCAGGTGGGACGGTCCATCCATGCGTTGTTGACAACTATCCGCGCCTGCGCCAGCCACGCATTTTGCCGTTCTCGATTGACGAGGTGGAATGGCTGACAGGATTGAAAGTTACACAACAGGAAACGGTTGATGCTCTGCGGGCGCTGGGCTTCACAGTGGTACCAGATGAGCAGGGCAAGACCATCCAGGTGACAGTACCCACCTATCGGGCTGATGTGGAGGAAAGCGCCGATCTCGTCGAAGAGGTGATTCGCATTATTGGCTATGATAAGCTCCCAGCTACTATTCCCGATGGTCCATTGCCAGAGCCACAGAGTGAGTCCTGGTTCGACCGCGAACAAGAGGTGCGTACACTGCTGGTTGGTGCAGGGCTGAACGAGGTGATTACGTATGCCATGACCAGCCGTGCCCGCATGGTCAAACTGCTGGCGCAGGCCGACGCTTCATCTGTCCATATGCTGCTGCAAACAGTGAGTGGTGGAAGAGCAGCCCAGGGGCAATCTGTACAGAATAGTGTGGTTGCCACTACTTCTGGAAAAGCTGTTATAGCGTTTGACGCGCAGAGCGTCCCTGCTGTGACACTGATGAATCCTTTGAGTAGCGACATGGAAGCGATGCGCTTGACACTCATGAGTGGTTTGTTGGAAACGATACAGGAAAATAGTAAGCGCAACAAAGTGGGTTTGCGTTTCTTCGAGGTGGGACGCCGCTATCTGCCATCAGAAGATCGCCATAGCCAGCCAGACGAGCGACGTAGTGTGGGTATGGCCCTGTGTGGCCCATCGGACATTTCATGGATGCCTGAACTGGCACGTTCTGCTGATTTCTATGATCTGAAAGGTGTCGTGGAGACGCTTTTGGATGGGTTACACATTTCGCGCTATCGTTTCACGCCGACGCAGCATCCCACGTTCCATCCGGGGCGCTGTGCGCTGGTGGAGTTGCCGCGCCATTCCGCTACCGATGAGGAGGTTTTCAGCCCAATTGGGGTGGTTGGCGAGGTGCATCCTCTGGTGCAACAACGCTATGATTTGGTGGAACGTGCTTATCTGTGTGAGCTTGATTTGGCGATGCTCTATGCAGCCGTCCCCAACCGCTTGACCTATCAGAGCATTTCACGCCACCAGGAACTGACGCGAGACCTAGCGGTGGTTGTAGATCAGCAGATTCCTGCGCAAGATATCCAAGATGGAATTGTGCAGAGCGGTGGCGCGTTGCTACGATCCGTTACCCTCTTTGATGTCTACACGGGGGAGCCTATTCCTGTAGGTAAGAAGGGTCTGACCTATTCATTGGTCTATCAGTCGCAGGAGCGCACGTTGACCGATGCCGAGGCTAATACACTTCAGGAGCGTATTATGCGTGTCCTTCATGATACCTATGGAGCTGTCCTCCGTTCTTAAAGACAAGAAGAGCGATGGTACCTTTGGGATATTCGCTTTGTACAATTGGACGAGTTTCGTCATGCTTATTGTATACTGTGTGATATCTATGGGGATATATCGTAGGGGCCTGATTGATCACGCCCGTCGTCATAGTCCACGTCATGGACATTGGCTACCGCCGCGACGGACGCGCTGAAGCTGGTCCCTACGATGTGACAAAGTGTGTAATCTCAACGTTTTATGAAGTAGACGTTCTGTCAGATAATCGTTTGTATTATGATGCTTGTTATGTAAGAGCCTACTATATTTTTGGGGGTTACGTGGGAAGGGAGAGTGGACGGGGCAGAAATGCAGGGAGAGGGAGCTATGAATCAGTGTTTGCGTTGTAATCAGCTATGTGATGCGACTGCTCTATTTTGCAATGACTGCCGCTCGCTTTTACAGCAACAAAGCGATGGGCATATATCTGATGATACACCGAGTGTATCAGTATCTCCACATGTACTTTTGACCTCTTCTTATGAACAGCAGAGTGAGGATCTCACAGAGCGCATTACAGCTCCAGTTCCCGTGTTACAACCAGTGGCGCATGCTGCTGCGACAATACAAGCGCCCCAGATTCCTTCACCAGCAGTACAAGGTACACAAGCTCAATTGGTAGAGCAGATTGTCCACAAATTAAATGACGCTGCCCGCCGAATTGCGGCGGTTGAGCAAAATGCGCGGCGTACACCTCGTGCATCACGACTGGCTCCCTTGCGCGATATGTCCGCAGAGATTCAACGTTTTAGCACGCCTATGGCTAAGGCAACGCCGACGACAGGAAATGGCACAGAAACGCCATACACCCCTAGTGGCGATTTGGGAGAGAAAATGCCCGACTTGTGGCCGTGGCTACAGGAGCCGGAGCAGGAAGAACATGATAACTGGGCAAATTATACTGATCCTTTATTAGCACGCCGTTTTCCAGATAGCAGAGAGATAGCACGACTTGAGGCAGAGGATATGCAACGTGCTCGTGCAGAAGGCATATTTCCTGTATCCGTTTCTCGTATCCCCAAAAGGACACGGCGCTTCCATATGCGTATTGTGTTCTTCTGTCTCGTTGTGATGGCTATTCTTGCTTTAACTGTCGATAGCGTATTAGTCTCTTTCACTTTTTTGCATCCTCATCATGTCACTGTAGTGCCCAGTGGTCCCCCAACATTAACCGTATCAGTAGTGGGAAAAGTGCAAGACAGTAATATGGCGAGCAATGGACAAAACGTGATTGCACAGCTACGACATTTTACGCCTCATGCTTATGTGTTGTTAACACATGATATAGGTGAGACTGTCCAGGTTATTAATAATGGTTCTGCATTCTTCCGCGTTGGGCAGGATGGGTCAGCGAATGTAACGATAGTTATTGACAATACATGGAAAGCTGGCTTTCATGACCTTAGGGCCGAGGAAAAAATTACACACATTACTGCTAGTGCTAGCATACAGATTACTGGTGAGGGACCATCAAGTCCTTCACGTTTGGTGCTTAATCCGACATCTCTCGATCTTGGACCAGGGTACATAGGAGCAAATACCATTAGAGGGCTTCAACTCTCTAATGGTGGCACCAGCTCCATTTCCTGGTCAGCGAGTAGCAACCAATCCTGGCTCATGATTACGCCTAACGCGGGCACATTTAGCGATCATGAGACTATCGCAGTCGGTGCGCAACGTGCGAACTTAAAAGAAGGAAGCTATAAAGGGAAAATCACCTTCTCTTCTAACGTGGGGGGACCAGAGACTGTGCAGGTAGAGATGAGTGTTCGCGCAATACCAGCGAATCTTCCTGTGTTGACGGTCACGCCTGCATTGATCTCATTTACTGCGCTCGATGGTGGGGCGAACCCGGCTACGCAAACGCTCGTGGTCAGCAACCCTGGTTCGCAACCGTTGTCGTGGAGCTTGACAAACAATACACCCACATTATTGGCGAGCCAGAGTAGCTATATATCGGCCTTGGGTTCAAATGCAAATTGGTTAACGATAGATCGAACGTCAAGTACGGTGGTGCCGGGGGCAACCAGCGTTATTACGGTTAGCGCTCAGAGTCAGAACTTGTTGCCTGGTACCTATATCAATACATTGGTATTCTCCGCTGGTCAGGGTACAGTGGATAGTCCACAAAATGTTACCGTGTCGTTGACGGTGCAACCAAGTTGCGGACTGACACTGAGCGCCGGTGCAATGTCCTTTACCGCTGTGGAGGGCCAAAGCAATCCTGCCAATCAGGTGTTAGGCATTCGTGCGACCGCTAGCTGTTCAGGAAATATTGGCTGGAATGCCATATCATCGCAACCAAATTGGCTAACAATAACTCCCGCCAGTGGACAACTCAGTGGCGCAACGAACGTGGTGGCGGGCATTGCAGTGAATACGACTGGCCTGAAGCCTCAAACGTATAACGCAAATATTCTAGTTGTGGCTGGACAAAGCACGCAGTCAGTGGCAGTGATGTTAACGGTTCAGCCCCCCTTACCGCCTAGTGCGCCGATCATGGGAGTATCACCACTCAGCCTTAATTTTAGTACAACGCAGGGTCAACCAAGCCCACCGGGGCAAGTCGTGACAATTGCTAACACGAGCGATACAGGAGGTAGTGCGCTACAATGGCACACAAGTGTGAATCAGCTCGCCAGCACTTGGTTAGTTGCCTCACCAACGGGTGGAAATATTGCTGTGGGCCAAACGGGTCAGATAACGGTCAATGTGATTACGCCTGATCTCACGCCTGGTCTGTATCAGGGTCAAGTAGTGCTCAGTGCTACATACGGAAATACCTTGCAGAATGCAGGTGGTAGCCCACAGACAGTGAGCATTAATCTACAGGTGTTGCCACCATGTGCATTGGCGCAGCCATCAGCGAGTGCTTTGGCTTTTACTGCAACACAAGGGGGCACAGACCCTGCGGCACAATCTATCACGCTTACTGCGTCTGGCAATTGTGGCTGGCCTTTAAGCTGGAAAAGCAGCATCAACACCTCTGCTCCGTGGTTAAATATAAGTCCGACTTCTGGCACATTGGTGGCTAGTGGTCAATCTTCAACATTGACTATTGCTCCTAGTGCGGCATCATTGAAGCCTAAAATGTATATGGCGCAAGTGACCATTACCGCCACTGATGTTTCCGGTGTGCCTGCGCAAGGTAGCCCACAGACGCTGGCGATTACGTTTACTGTGCTTCAACCTTGTTCGCTCCAAGTTGCACCTGCTAGCATCTCATTCACGGCAACAGAGGGACAGCCCTCAACCGCCACAAAAAATGTAAGCGTTGGTGAGTCAGGGAATTGCGCACGTCCTGTCTCCTGGACTGCCACTGGCGATGCTGGCAGTGCTGCTTGGTTACAGCTGTCGCCTGCTTCCGGTACCGATAACGGAAAGGGTAACGTGATGAAGGTCGGTTTTAATGTTGGCACATTAGCTCCTGGCATTTATCAAGGTACGATTACCATTAACGCTAGTGGTAATGGTGGGGCAGTGGTAGAATCCAGTCCACAGACCATTGCAATCAGTTTGGTCGTCACTGGCTACTCACTCAGCGGCAGTGTGATAGCATGTCTTGATCCCACCTGTGCTACGCCTAAACCGCTTGCAGGGGCAACTATCAGTATTCTCAATAGTAGTGGAACTACTGTTGCGACTGGAACTGCTGATGCGCAGGGAAATTATACATTCACGAATGTGCCAACTGGTGCGTATACTCTCTCTGCGTCTGGTGCTGATACGTTGGGTGTACACTACTCAGGTAATACCACCCTCAACATTGCTGGCAATCAGACAGGAGTTTCGATCAACACCTATCCAGGATAATAAGTAGTCATACAAAGCCAGCAATGTGAGTGCAGAAGCACGCTTCTGCACTCACATTGCTGGCTTTGTTATGATTAGCTTATAATAGCTTCCGCCTCGATCTCAACCAGCATATCGGGGTCGATCAAACGGCTGATTTGTACCATTGAGGTTGCGGGCAGAATGTCATGAAAGAACTCACCATGTGCTTTACCAATCTGTTCCCAATCGTCTATGTTCATTACATACATACGTGTCCGTACTACATCTTGCAATGTAGCCCCTGCTTTTTTTAGGGCACGCTCAATGTTGCGCAACGCCTGCGCTGCTTGCTGATAGGGATCATGAAGGCCCACAACGTGCCCCTGTTCGTCGATAGCGGTTGAGCCGGATACATGAATGATGTTGCCAACACGGACAGCTCGTGAATAGCCAACAATGGGTTCCCACGGTGCGCCACTGGCAATGTTTTGTCTTTCCATAGCCTGTTCCTCAAACTGCATAGTGTACAATGAGTAGCAGCAGATGGGTTGTGCTCATCTGCTGCTACTCATTGTACACTATGCAGTTTGCGCGAAGGCGAGGATATACCCATTATTGTCCTGGATAGCAAACTCCTGAGCACCATAGAAGGTTGTGTGCATATCCTGTACAATCGTGACCTTACCTTTGATCTGCTCGTATAGTCCCTGGACATCTGAGACATCGACATAGAAGGTGAGTGTACCGCCAATGGCTCTTCCGTGTAATAAAGGCAGCTCTTCGGTCAGGCTAGCACGTGACTGAACCATCAGTTGGACATCATCGCGTCCCAGCATCGCCCAATTGAATACGCCCTCTTCTGGAACAGTGACAATGACCTGAAAGCCCAGCACATCCTTATAAAATTGTACGGTACCGTTGACATCCTCAACCATAATGTTCGGTGTGAGTTTCTTGAGTGTATTCGTCATGATCTGGTGTTTCCTCTCTGTTAGCACTACGTTTCATGAAGTAAGTATAACTGATACTTGTGACAACAGTATGTCAGTAGGGGCCTGATTTATCACGCCCGTCGTCGGAGTGGTCAACGTCAGCGAAATTGACCACATTCCAAAACGGGCGCCATGAATGGGGCCCCTACGACGACTGGAGCGCCCCTCTTAATATATGGCTTTTATAATCGCTGTATGTTATGCTTTAGCATATTATCGTATTGTCATCAATGCAGCTAAACGAGGAGGTATATGATGCAAGAAGAGAATAACGACGCGCTAGAGCAACCTACTGAGAGTTCGAAAACTGAAGGTTCGAAAATCGACAGAACAGTACCGATAGGATCATTACAAGGTCAATCGCTAGCAGAGGGAGTTGCAGGGCGGCATCATCTACTTGATGTCCTTGCACAGGAGAATGTGGCAACGCCAGTGGTCCTTCCCAGGCGGGGCCTGCGTTCTTCATTGATTGCGGGAGTCATTGCAGGCTTTTTGGGTGCTTTGGTCAACATCATCCTAGTTCTTTCTAATGCTGGCACGTTCCATGATGCACACTTACAAATTGTAGCGGATAGCTTAACTGTCAAAGTTGCTCTGGTGCTGGCTGGTATAGGCAGCCTGACTATACTTATCCTTGTAATGATTGGCTTTTTCACAGGTTTTGTGGTTGGGAAGATTGCGGTACGTCGTGCTTTTGGTTTCCTGGCAGGAGTTGTGGCGGGTATCATTTTTTCTCTTGTGACTTTATTGATAAGCTTTATCCCCAGCTATTCAGGCAACCTTTTTGCGAGTACAAATTCCGGCGTGCTGTTGCCAATCTTGTTTCTCTGTCTGTGGGGAATTGGTGGGGGGTTAGTTGGTCTCTTTGGGACGTGGACATCGACGCAGCGACATCCTCATTACATGGGGCGGAGAAAATAAGGTACAGACAAGGGTACGGAAATATGCTATACTAAGGGAAATAATATCCCCAGCTAACATTTTGGTTTTCGGAGACTTGCTTTGAGCAATAATTATAACTATCCTCCTGACTCTGGTCCGGGAGGCGGTGCATCAAATAATGGCAGTTCGTTCATAAGTCGGCGCGAGATGCGTGCTAGCAATGTGACAGGTGCTCTCCCCGTGTTAGGGGTAAATGTAGGGGTTGAGCGTGCATATTCAGGGGTATCCGAGTTCGAGCTTATGCTTCAATCGTTGCACGAACTCTTTGAACATGATCGTCAAATTGCTAGCCAGTCGGATACGACTCGTTGCGGCATCTGCTATCTGTACTTTACTGTGAGCGAACTCTATTATCACGAAGATGGCTACTATGTGTGTACGAACTGTGAGCATGGCCTCGGCAAACAGTCTATGCCTATGCTGCGTAAACAACAAAAAATGTAATTGTAGGCCTAAGTAAGACAGGGCATCCCTTTGCGGGTGCCCTGTCTGTTTTTGCCTGCTATGATGCCGCCGATTCAGGCTCTTGTGCCATCTCTATCTCTTCGTCATCGCGCACTTCGCGTAGATCATCGGGGCTATCCAAGCGATCAATGAAGAGGATGCCATCGAGATGATCAATTTCATGTTGGAGGATACGCGCAAACCAGCCCTCTGCTGGCACGCGGATCTGCTTGCCACGTACATCTTGTCCCTTCACCAGAATCTTCGTGGCCCGACGAATATTATCGCCGACATAGCCAGGGATGCTCAAGCAGCCCTCGGTACCACGCTCTTCGCCCTCGGCCTTCACAATCTCTGGGTTAAAAATGGCAACTTTATGCTCTTCATACGCGGCGACGAAGACGCGAATGGATTGAGCGATCTGTGGACCCGCCAAGCCAACACCACGAGCTTCATGCATTGTCTGGAACATATCATCGACAAGTTTCTGTAACGATGGGTCGAAGCGATGTACTTTCTTAGCCTTCTGACGGAGGATAGGATTTTCTGTTGTAATAATCTTGCGAATAGCCATTGGTCACATTCCCCTGCACAACACTGGCATAGTAGGCAGCTTGCTTTGTTTGCTGCACATAGCGCACACGCTCCTAGCGTATCTATAATGATACGGGAGACGGTGCTATAATACATTGGTCTATATCGTACCACATAAGCAGAGTCGTTGCAACGTCGTTGACTCTGCCGGCGGCGGACGCGCTGAAGCTGGTCCCTACGACGGGCATTGTCGATGGGCAGAGCAGCGGGGACCAGTTTCTCTGTATGAGAGAGATCTATGCTAGAGGAAATACAATCATTCATAGAGCAGCAGCATCTCCTCCCTGAGAGCGGCACTGTTGTGGTAGCCGTCTCTGGTGGGGCCGACTCACTCTGCTTATTACATCTGCTACATCGTTTGTGTGGTCCTGGTAATACGTATCCCTTCGTCCAACTGCGTGTGGCGCACCTCGATCATCGGTTGCGGCCAGAGGTCAGTGCGCAGGAGGCTACGTATGTTGCCCAGATTGCTACGTCCTGGGGGCTGCCTGTTACTGTTGGACAAGAGGATGTGCCCATGCTTGCACGCATAGAGCAGCGCTCATTAGAGGATGCTGCACGCATAGCTCGTTATCGCTTCTTGCGTACTGTGGCGCAGGGAGCACCTATTGCAGTAGCACACCACCAAGACGATCAAGTCGAGACGTTGTTATTGCACTGGTTGCGCGGCGGTGGTATAGGGAGCATGATTGGTTTGCAACCGTGCCAGTATGATATCATTCGCCCTCTGCTCGCGTTCACACATGCTGATACGCTCACCTACTGCCAACAACATCAACTGACACCGATTGAAGATGCTAGCAACAATGACCTCCGCTTTCTGCGTAATCGCATTCGTCACGAGTTGCTTCCCCTGCTCGAATCGATGAATCCTGGCATTCGCGCCACCCTCACACGTAATGCCGAAGTTCTGCGCGTTGATGCCGAGTGGATAGAGCAACAGGTGGACAATGTGTGGCCCACAGTGGTATTGGAAGCAGCATCGTCTTCCATCTCATTAAATATCTCTGTCCTATCATCATTACCGTTGAGTTTGCAGCGTCATGTGTTGCGTCGTGTCACGAGCTTGTTCTGTGATGGGCAATCACCATTAGAATTACGTCATTATGTGCTTATTGAACAGCTTCTCCAACGTGCTTTTAGCCGTGAAGCTGTTGCGTTGGATTTGCCACATAATCTGCGTGTGGTACGTACTGGTGCTGTCCTCGTCGTGGAACGTGCTGGGACATTGCTACGCTCGTCCCAGCAGGGCGCGATAAATCGGGCCCCTACGACGGGAGGGGAGGGCGCGATAAATCGGGCCCCTACGACGGGGGAGATGGTGGGTAATCTTACCATTCCGGGGCAGGTGGAGGTGCCGGGGACGGGGTGGATGGCTGTGGCGGAGGTGGTTCCTGCTACGGCGATGGAGGATGTGTGGCGTTTGCTGGCTGCTACTCGTTATGTGGTATATGTTGATGCGGATACTATTGCGGATAGCTTGACGGTGCGTACGCGGCGCCCGGGTGATCGTATACGCCCACTGGGTATGGAGCATGAGAAGAAGGTGCAGGATATCCTGGTGGATAGGCATATTGCGTGGGCTGAACGCGACTCGTTACCGCTCTTTTTCTCGCATGAGCATTGTATCTGGCTGGCAAGTATCTGTTTAGAGCAGCGGGTGCGGTTGACCAGTGAGACACGACGGATAGTGCGCCTAACGATTTTGGCAACACAAGAACATACAAGCAATGAGTGAGTGAGGTATATATGCACAAAGATATAGCAGAGGTGCTTATCTCGGAGGAACAAATACAAGCGAAGATTGTGGAGTTAGGTGAGCAGATCACGCGTGACTATCAAGGCAAATATTTGCTCCTCTTAGGCACGCTCAAAGGTGCTGTACCCTTTATTGCGGACCTGTCACGTGCTATTAATCTTCCTTTGGAGATCGATTATATGGCGGTGGCTAGTTATGGGAATAGTACCCACTCAAGTGGCGTTGTGCGTATCCTCAAGGACTTGGAGGGACCTATTGACAATAAGCATATTCTTGTCATTGAGGATATTATTGATAGTGGCCTGACGTTGCATTATTTAATGGATGGTATACGGCGCCGCAACCCGCTCAGTTTGCGTGTGTGTACCTTGCTTGATAAAGATCGCCCACGTGTCAAGTCTGTTGAGACTGATTATGTTGGGTTCCGCATTCCTAATAAGTTCGTGGTGGGCTACGGTCTGGATTATGCTCAGCTTTATCGCAATCTGCCCTATATTGGTGTGCTCAAACCAGAGGTGTATGAGGATACCTCGATCACACCGGAGAAACAGCATAAAAGCTTAGCAGAATAGAAAACCATATAGGAGTAGAGGGAATGGCACTCTCCGCAATGGTACCATTCCCTCTACTCCTATATGGTTCCTGGTAGTTCTCTTTCGAGGATTCTAAAACCATGAGGGCGTGGGGTCAGACTGATACGTTTCTTAATGCGCTCACCTTGTTGTTCTATCCATATCTGCGCCTTGTGTTCTGCGTCTTCGTCTGATGTAGCATAGATAATGTGTATTTCATCTGCATAACCGATGTCGCACATCAGCAACCAGAGTGTTCTTGTCTCTCCTTTTTGCGGCTCCTCTGTCATTACACAAACTCCTGTTATCCCCGTCCATGGGGAGGAAATGGTGATAGTATAGAAGAATACTAATATAAGTATGCCTGATTTGTAAATAAATGTCAACACAGAAGGATATGAAGGACAAAAGTCAATGACTCGAAGCCTATGGGATAATTCGTAGATGAACCATCTATACACTATGATCTGCTCATGAATAAAGACCATCCTAAACAGCCGACGACGCTGGAAGAGTTTCTAGTGCAGGCGATGCTAGAGCGGAACATGTCAATGGCCGCTCTTGCTCGTGCTGCCGGCCTCTCGAAACAAGCTGTATTTACCTATCTCAATGGTGCGCGTCCAACCTTAGAGAGCTGTCGCAAGCTAGCATTTTATCTTGGGGAACCTATCGGCAAGATCATTAGCCTAGCCTATAAAGATGTAGATGCGCGACGTTTACAATCGCTGATAGAAACCTATCTGGAACTTCCAGATATGCAAAAGCATACTGCCGAAGACATGATGCAGGTACTTCTGCGCGAAGCTAGGCGCATGCAGGAGGAGGAATAACTGATGGACGCGGCGAATAGTGCGCAGGAGAGAGAGCAGAACCCTATAGAAAGCACCGTGCTATCCAGCAAGCGTTCTCCACTGACTATCCTGGTGGCACTTTTCTATATCTTGCTGTGGAGCTCGGCCTTCATTGCTACGAAAATTGGTGTCACGCATAGTCCACCGCTCACGTTGCTCTCGGCCCGCTTTCTCGTTGCCGCACTACTGATGGCGGGACTAGTATGGGCGCGTAAGTTGTCTTGGCCGCAGGGATGGCGTGCGTGGGGACGTTTGGCGCTGTTCGGGTTGCTCAATTGTGCCCTATACTTGGGCTGTACCTATGAAGCGCTACGATACCTCTCGGCGGGCATGGGAGCGATCATCGCTGCGACGAATCCTCTGTTATTGACCCTCATTGCGCCAATTGTGCTACGTGAGCGGCTGACATGGTGGCGTATCTTTGGGCTGATACTCGGCTTTGGCGGTGTACTGTTTGTGATGAGCGCGAGACTAAATAGCAATAGTCAGTTTGACACAGTAGGTGGTATAGTGCTTTCGTTTATCGGTGTCATCTGCCTCGTTGCTGCCACACTCTTCTATAAACGCTACCCCCCTCGTGAGCATGCCTTCGTGGTCAACACTGTACAATTAGGAGCTGCTGGGCTAGCGTTGCTACTTCCAGCCTTCCTCTTCGAGCATCCGGAGCAGGTACGTATTGACGCACCATTGGCGTGGTCATTTCTCTATCTGGTAGTGATCAGCATCGGTGCTTCGCTACTCTGGTTCTGGCTCTTGAAGCGAGGCGAGGCCAGCACAGTCAGTTCCTATTACTTCCTGACACCAATTACAGGTCTCGCCCTAGCAGCAATTCTGTTAGGTGAGCCTTTTGGGGTACGCGAATTGTTTGGACTCGTGGCGGTCGCTGGTGGTATTGCGCTGATCAATCGTGTGACCAGTAGGGACGGGGGCGGATGAGCAGTGGGGTGGGGACCCTTGTGGTCGTCCGTCGTGGGCAACAAGAAGAGCATTTTGGGAAGCCTTTATCGGCAATGCGGACGACCACAAGGGTCCACGGTTCCCACACCCATCTCGCCACGCCGCCCCCGTCCCTACTGTTTAGGACATGCAAAAGTGACGGTCACCTCCATCATTTGCTATACTTTACTAGGGTAAGATATACTATAGTAGAGATGACTCAAATGATGGAGTGCGAGGTAGATATGAAAATCACTATTAGTAACCTCGGACCGATAAAACAAGCCGAGATAGATGTAAAGCCTCTAACAATCCTTGTGGGCGAAAATAATACAGGTAAGACTTGGCTCGCCTATACTATAGCTGGTGCTTTAGGACCATATGGATGGCGTCGTTATCTTAGTGCTTATGTTGCAGGGAAGACGCCGGAGAAATATAAAAAATTAGATGACATCATCAAACTGGTTACTAAAAATGGCGATGGGGTGTTGGATATTGTGCAGTTCGCGGATGAATATAGCGAGAAATGTATCAATGGTATGCTCACATTCGCAAGAACATGGATGCGGCACTTCCTCAGTATAGATTATGTGCAATTTGATACGCTTGATATCAAAGCAAATGTCATGGAGATTAAGGCTGCTTTGTTACAAAGACTAGAAAATATCTCCATTGCTGACACGATAGGCCAAAATGAGGAATCTCCATTACTAAGAGCGCTCAAAGAGCCAGGAGAAAGAAAATTATTTTTCTATCCAGGACAAAATATTACAGATCGATTACCAGCACGTGCTGTCAAGGAATTTGTTGCGGGTACCGTCTTTCGGGAAATCCTGCAATTCTTTTATCCAAACATCCATGCTTTTCCTACAGAACGAGCAAGTATTGTTAATAATCAGTTTGCTTTCTTGTTAGCATTAACGCGTAGTATTGCAACGCGAGTAACTAACGTGATTGATGAAGAAGTAAATAGTGTCGTTGAAGAAATGAGAGGAGGACCAAAACCTCGTCCTCAACCGTGGCTTATAAGCAGCTTTACCAATATGATGATGGAACTTCATGAAAACGGAAGTATTACAACGAGGAAAGAGCAAGCTTCGGAGCAACGTGCAGTTCAGCGTTATATTGACTTAGCAGACATATTACAAGAAGATATCCTGGGGGGAAGTCTGGATTTTTCTACTCCAGATCCCAGCCCAGGTAGAGAAATTCTCTTTCAACCAGCAGAGGTATCTCACGGTGGAGCAACAAAGCTGGAAGTCTCGATGTCGTCTTCTATGGTAAAAGAACTTTCATCCTTAGTCCTCTATCTGCGCTATGTTGCCAAACCGGGCGAACTCATTGTCATAGATGAACCGGAGATGAATTTGCATCCTGCCGCACAGGTAAAAATCATTGAGTTCCTCGCAATGTTGGTGAATGCCGGCCTCAATGTACTTTTTATAACGCATAGCCCTTATATTACAGATCATCTTTCTAACCTCATCAAAGCGAACGAAAGCGAAGAGAAGGAAACCATTCGCAACGAGTTTTACTTGAAGCGAACGGATGCATTTATCTCGAAAGAGCTTGTTTCTGTCTACGGTATTAGTGAGGGCAAAGTAAACGATGTTTTGGACGAAGATGGGCTGATAAATTGGAGCACCTTTGGTGATGTATCCGAACACATTATTAACCTTTATATGAAGTTGTAATGCCTACTTCCCTCCTATGTTACAATATCCGTGATTACGACAAGAACATCATATCTAGATGCAGCATAGGAGTGTAAATGCATGGTATCGGTTGGTGTGATTGGGAGCGGGGCGTGGGGTACGACGCTGGCCTGCCTGCTGGCTGGCAAGGGGATCGCTACGACGCTGTGGGAACATTCTGAAGTGCGTGCTAGAGCAATGCACCAGCAGCGCGAAAATGTGTTTTTTCTGCCCGGCGTATTCTTTCCCGCGTCTCTGCATGTGACCTCGGCCATCGCGGAGGCTGTGCAAGGGAAAGATATGCTGATACTGGTCACACCCTCGCAGCGTATGCGCGAAAACATGCGCCTGCTCGCCCCCTATGTGGGCCATGACACGCTTTTGGTTAGTGCCGCCAAGGGTATCGAGATCAACACACTCATGACTATGACACAGGTGATTGCCCAAGAACTTCCTTCTATGCAGTCACGTAGCGGGGTATTGAGCGGCCCCAATATTGCACGTGAGGTTGCCGAGGAGAAGCCAACCGCCGCCGTGGTTGCCGCCCACACACTCGCTTGTGGTATCCAGATGCGTACACTATTGACGACTTCGTACTTTCGCGTCTATACTGCCGATGATGTGCTAGGTGTTGAGCTAAGCGGGGCCTTGAAAAATATTATTGCGATTGGCGCGGGTTTCAACGATGGTATGGGCTATGGAGATAACGCTAAAGCGGCTTTTATCACGCGTGGACTAGCAGAAATCTCGCGCCTGGGCATTGCCGCTGGTGCCAATCCTCTCACCTTCGCAGGCTTGGCGGGTATTGGTGATCTGATTGCCACCTGCGCTAGTCCGCTCAGTCGCAATCAGCAGCTGGGCAGGCGCTTGGCGAGTGGTGAGAAGCTTGCTGATATCCTGAACTCGACACGCTCTGTAGCTGAGGGCGTCACCACCACACGTGCCGCTCTGCAACTGGCTGAGCGCTATCATGTTGAGATGCCCATTACCAAACAGCTCAGCATGGTGCTCTTCGAGGGACTCGATCCCCGCAAGGCTGTGCCCGAACTCATGATGCGCGATCCCAAAGCAGAGTTAGAATAATTGATGATATTATGCGCGTCCAACGGACGCGCATAATATCATCAATTATAAAGAAATTTCTTTTGTAGTGAGGGGTTATTTGTGCAAGAACCGACATCAACATCGACACAGGCTCCGCTGGTGGTGACGCGCCATCGTAACCAGCGCCTCTTCTCCGATTATTATCTAGATACCATTTTGCCGCAGCAGTGGGATTTGTTGCTCGATGAGGCCAGAGCGGTGATGGCGCAATTGCAACAACTATATGCCCACTACACGCCCAATCCTAATAATGAGGCGCAGACAGAAGACGATTGGATTAAGCCGGTGTTGCAGGCGTTGGGGCATGTGTTTGAGGTGCAGGTGCCGCTCAAAGTTGCCAGGACGGTGCAGGAGCCAGATTATGTGTTTTACCGGAATGAGGCTTTCCGTAACGCAAACAAGGGTGAGGTGATGACTGAGGCGCATCTCAAGCAGCGTGCATATGCGGTGGGAGACGCTAAGAAATGGGAGCGTCCTTTAGATAAAATCATCAAGGGGAGTGACACGAACGAGAACCCTTCCTACCAGATCGCTACCTATATCCTGCACAGCGGCCTGCCGTGGGGTATTCTCACCAACGGACGGTTGTGGCGGCTCTATCACCAACACACAGCGCACAAGTTGGAGGTGTTCTATGAGGTGGATCTGCCAGCGGCCTTAACGAATGACAAGGCCAGCGATGTAGAGCAGACCAAACGCTTTCTGTATTTCTACGTTTTCTTTCGTCGCGCCGCCTTTGAGGGCAATACGCTGACACTTGAACACATCCTGAATGATAGTATTGAGCTGGCTCAGTCGATTAGCGAAGGCTTGCGGCAGCAGGTGTATGATGCATTGCGTTTCGTGGCGCAAGGTTTTCTTGCCTATAGGGGCAATAAGCTTACACCAACACCAGAGACCTGTAAGGACCTCTATGATAACTCGCTGATTTTGCTCTATCGTCTGCTCTTCATCCTTTATGCCGAGGCACGTAACCTGCTCCCTATGAATACCAACCTGGACTATCGCCGTAAAGCCAGCTTGAACGCGCTCAAATACCAGATTACGGCGGAAGATATGCTATTACCGCAAGCGCGTATTTTGTGGGAACGTCTCAAATATCTCTTTGATACCATTAACAAAGGTAATCCGCCGTTGAACGTGACGACCTTTAATGGTGGCCTCTTTGATCCGCTGCGCCATGACTTCCTGGAACGCTACGCGGTGGATGATCGTTATCTCGCGCTTGCCATCGACAAGCTGGCACGGGTCAAATCGCAATTCGTGGATTATCGAGACCTGGCAGAACGTCATTTAGGCACGATCTACGAGGGATTGCTCGAATATACGCTACATGTGGCGACGGAACCGATGGTCGAAATGCGCTCAAGCAGCAAGATTGTGCCTGCGCAAGGTGTGCCCAGCGGCTACATTTCAGACGGGTGAGGTCTATCTCGTCACCGACCAGGGCGAGCGCAAGACGACAGGCAGCTACTACACGCCGGATTATATTGTCAAGTATATGGTTGATGAGACGCTACGCCCACTTCTGGACGCCGCTACAGCGAATACACACACAGATGCCGAGCGTATTCAAGCCATCCTCTCGCTCAATGTGCTTGACCCCGCCATGGGTAGCGGACACTTTCCAGTTGAGGCCACCGAATATATTGCCCGTTATCTTGTTGAGCGCAACCTGCAACCGGAGGAGAGCGACGAGGCCGACCTGACCTACTGGAAACGGCGTGTAGCCCAGCAGTGCATTTATGGCGTGGACCTCAATCCGCTCGCCGTCGAGCTTGCCAAACTCTCGCTCTGGCTGATTACCGTTGCCAAAGACCGCCCTCTCAACTTCCTTGACCATCACTTGCGTACAGGCAACGCTCTGCTTGGCTCCTGGCTCGCAGAGGTAGCAGCAGGTCAACATCCTCGCACCACGAGTAATCAGAAACAGGCGAAACTCGCGCTACAGGCCGCACAAGAGGCTGGGCAACTTTCCCTCTCGCTGCTCGATGATACTTTCCGTCAGGATACTGGACACGCTCTGGCCTCGATGCACGCCATTGAGCATAACCCCGGTATTACTGTACAGGATGTCAAAGCGCAAGAGGCCGCCTATGCAGAATTACGCCACCAATTCAGCGAAAAATACCTCACGCTTGCCAACCTGGGTGCTGCCCTCTACTACACCGTCAACGTCGGCAACGACGTATGGCGCCCACTTGCCGCCTACACGCTCGGCAAAGAGCAAGACACACCATTAGCGGCGCAATACGAGACATGGACACAAGCCGCCGCGCAGATCGCCGCCTCCAAACGCTTCTTCCATTGGGAACTCGAATTCCCCGACATCTTCTTTGATCGCGACGGTCAACTCCTCGGCGAACGTGCAGGTTTCGACGCCGTGCTCGGCAACCCACCCTACGTGCGCCAGGAAGCACTAGGCCCCGACAAACCCTACTTCCAGGAACACTTCGACGTGTATCATGGTAAAGCCGACCTGTTCGTCTATTTCTTCGGTCAAGGGTTACGACTGCTACGTACGGATGGAAGATTGGCCTACATCAGTAGTAATAGCTGGTTACGAGCAGACTACGCGACAACACTACGTCAACATCTTCGTACCCAAACATCAGTAGAGAGTATTGTTGATCTAGGAGATAACCATGTCTTTGCCGATGCGCCAGATTTAACACCTGCCATTCAAGTAGTATGCAAAACCTTACCAGTAGCAGAACATACCGCCAAAGCCGCGGTCTTTGCGAGAAACGAGCAGATTAAATCATTTAGAGACCAACTAGCGAATAAACTTTTCGTGCTATCAGTCTATAACCAGATTGATACAGGTTGGCAGTTGACTGCTGATGCTCCAAGAAACTTATTTACAAAGCTGATGGCAACTGGTAAACCATTAGAACAGGTCGTTAATGGGCGTATGTATCGTGGAATACTAACGGGATTAAATGAGGCTTTTATTATCGATCAGGCAACACGAGATCATCTGATAAAGAATGATCCCAGTTGTAACGATCTTATTAAACCACTAGTACGTGGGGAAGATTTGCGCCCTTGGTATCAAGAGTATGAAGGACGATGGCTGATCTGGATTCAAAGTGGATGGACGAGGCAGACCTTTACAGATATTACATATTCAGAAGAGTCAGCATGGCAAAAGTTCAAGAACCGCCATTCCCCGTTAGCGGCATACCTAGAACCTTTTGCAGATGCAGCACATAAACGCCAGAACAAAGGGCAATTCTGGTGGGAACTAAATCCATGTAATTACTATGACGATTTCAGTAAAATCAAAATCTTTTGGCCTGATATTGCTAAGTTCCCTCGTTTTTCTTGGGATGAACATGGATATTTTGTAAACGATACAGGTTTCTTATTATCAACATCTGATGCTTCATTACTTGGTATTTTACAATCTCGAGTATGCTGGTTTTGTATTGTTCGTCTTTGTGCTTCGTTAGGTGAACGTGCAGGCCTAATAAGATATAGACAAAAAGCTCAGTATATGATTCATCTTCCTATTCCCCCACTTACAGACGAGCAGCGTACACATATCGGCTCGTTAGCACAACAATTAACCGATGTGGCACAGAAACGCTATGCTGTGCGGCGCAAGACAGCACATCGCATTCAGCACGATTTGGGCACAGCACAGGCGAAGCTGAACCAATGCCTGGAACTGTGGTGGGAACTCAGCTTTACAGAGTTTCGTGCAGAGCTTGCCAAGGTCTTCAAGCGCGACATCCCCCTCAAGGACCGCGACGATTGGGAGGAGTTGTTGCGCGAACGCGGCGCGGAGATACGCGATCTCACGCACGAGATCATGCGCCTGGAAACTGATCTCAATGCCGCCGTCTATGATGCGTTTGGCCTCACTGCGGACGAACGGGCATTGATCGAGCAGGAGACGAAGTATAGCTATGGGGAGTGGTAGGGGTGCATACAATGGAACGTTAAAAAAGGATTCCCTTGGGTGCGCCACAGTTTTTTGTAGAGACATGTGCGGGGAAAGAGCAAGATTGGAGAAGTTTTTTTCGGTGGAAGCGAGTAAGCTGGTAGAGAAGAAACATTCACGCATTCTATGGAGGTGTTATGGGAAAAGTTATTATAGGTGCAACCATGTCACTGGATGGGTTTATGAATGACCGCAATGGTGATGTGAGCCGCTTGTATCCGGATCTGGAAGCGTTACGAAGAACAGAGATGTTACAGGAAGAAATCCAGACGACAGGTGCAGTGGTGATGGGCCGACGTGCCTACGACATGGCAGAGGGGGATGTCACGGATTACGAATATCAAGTGCCGATCTTTGTCCTGACTCATGCTGTTCCAGAAAAGGTGGCCAAAGGAGAGAATGATAAGTTGACGTTGACCTTCATCACCGCTGGCATTGAACGTGCTATTGAGAAGGCAAAAGCAGCTGCAGGTGACAAACATGTCATGGTGGTAGGCGGCGCGAATACCGCTCAGCAATGCCTACGAGCCGGACTGGTTGACGAGATCCATATTGGTATCGTCCCTGTCCTCTTTGGTGAGGGTCTGCGATTTTTCGAGCCTCTAGGCAATGAGCAGATGGAACTGGAAAGAACGAGGGTGTTCGAGTCCCTGACGAGAACCGATCTTTGGTTCCGTGTTGTCAAGTAAGACATACACCTACAACGTCTATGCATGTACAGCAATCCGCTTCCTGCGATACATGCTGCCAAGCACAGCACCGATACCACCCCAAAAAAGTGCGGTAATGAGGATCACTATACCTATCGCTATACCAAACGTCCAGGCCATAAGTAGTATAGAGGGCAGAAAGTTGAGTAGTGACCCTATTTGCCATGTATTAAAGCCACTAGGTAATGGAATATGATGTAGTACGAAATGTTGGTATAGTGGGTATACTGTATATGATAGGATAGGCATGGCTACTATGAAATAGTATAAGGCGGTAGAAGATGGAACGGGTAGATCGTGCTGGCCTCGTATCCTGGGCACCGCTCCTGCTGCCATCGTGGCCTCCGGCACCCCAATTCTGGGGACCATCCTGCACCGATTTACCCACTCCTCTATTACATTGTAGAGTATTTCCTCTAGTCAGTAGCTCCTTGCACAATGTGTTAACCGCTCCTGAAACACTCTACGGTAGCAGTGACGAAAGATCAGATGTTTGCTCTAGGCGCACTCCTATACCTGCTTGTGACACGCTATACCCTCATAACGGCTGCGCGAAGGCTGCGGCTTGTGCAGCCAGTTGATGGGTTAGAGGCGAGCGATGGACTAGAACTTGTGGTGCCACGCTTGCTCAATACGCACTTATCAGAATGTGTGGAAGCGGTCGTGTTGCGTGCATTAGAGCTTGACCCGAACGCACGCTATCAAACCGTGTTTGAGTTGGTTGAGATATTGGAGGGAGTAGGATGAAACATAACCAGAATAAAAGGGCATTACTATGTAGCAAGTATCTTGACAAAACAAGTAGTATATCTTTACAATGGACGCATCCTGTATGAAACTACTTTTTATCTTAGACTATCAATAAAGAGCAAGAATAAAGGGGGCATTATGGATGCTGCCGCACTCACGAATCTGGTGATGACTACTCTTACTCCGTTATTACCTTATCTCAGTAGCGCAGGAACCGCCATTGCTAGCAAAGTAGGTGAAGACGCCTACCAGCAAGCAAAGAAACTCTACGACGCGATACATGCGCGTTTTGCAAAAGAGCCTGATGACGGCAAAGCTAGCAAAGCATTACAGGCATTTGTTGATGACCCAGACCTCAGTGGCAGCATTGAGATCAAGCTGCAACGTCTGCTTCAGTCTGATCCGGCATTTGCCAATACTCTACATCAGATCATCCTTGCTGGACCTCGCCAATCGCTGACTGCCGATGAGGATGCAGAAGCCCGCCGTATTCGTATGACTAATACAATAGGTACAGGCGATCAGGATATCAAAGGCGGCAAACGCTCAAAAATCGAAGATATTGAAATGAACATCAAACACGAATAAGTTTGATAGAGGAATGTGCGTTTATGTCATCACCATCGCAGCCTCTCTATACTCCTCCCCCTTTTGTCGGGCGCCAACAAGAGCAGAAAGCCTATCGTCAATTGCTCAAAGCGGTTTCTCCCTGGCTGCTCATTGTTACTGGACAGGGAGGGAATGGCAAAAGCACACTTCTGCGCCAGCTTGCCCAACAAACTCCAACCGATAGAGCTGTTGCCACACTCAATTTCGCCAATAAAGACCTACTCGCTGATCCATTCAAAATTCTTGAAACGCTTGCTGAACAACTTTCTCCATATTGTTCTGAGCAGAAGTACGAGATGTTCGAGTCTACATTGCAAGAAGGGCGGAAACTACTCGCAGAGATCAGCCGTACTATGAGCCAAACGATTTACGTTGGCAATGATGCAAGCCTACAGGGGGCCTCGCTCTCTATGGGTGGTGATGCAGCACTGATGCGAGAGCAGCGTTTGCACATTCGGGCGATGGTAACGAAAGCATTCTATACGCAGATACGGACGCTGAATTGTCCTTTGGTGTTGTTGCTAGATACTTGCGAGTGGTTCAACGAACTGGAAGGACAAGAGGTCGGTCAATGGATGTTAGACGAGATATTACTAGGCATCCATGAACGAGTACAGCAAAGAGGCCATATGTGCTCTGTCGTTATTGCCAGCCGTGTCATGCTGTCACTCGCTGCCATAGAAAAACGCGAGCAATGGCCCCTGTCACTACCGATGTTGGAGCAAGCAGCCGTAGAACAATATCTCAGTACACTTGGTATGGAGGATGCCTTCTTACGCCAGCGTGTTTACGAGATTACGCATGGACATGCACTCTGTGTGTCGATTATTGGCGTTCTCTGGCAGGAGCAGCACGAACAACCCTTCACACTTGCGGACCTTCCTTACTTGCAAGAAAAGTTTAATGAGCGGGCACTCTTAGAATTTATTCAAGAGCGCTTAGCTAGACTTTATCCAAATATCGTTCTTCTCACACGGCGAAAGCGAGCGTATCCACGAGACGATCAAAAAGCACGCGTGGAATTTTCACGACCTCGTGCTGAGAAGACGACATCCACAAAAAGGGGGAGGGCCACACATGGTGTCGAACAAACGCGAGCGTGTCCGAGAAGGTCGGCAACGTTTTGCTCTACACAAGCCGCCTGGCGGATGGGAAGCGGTTGCTCATCCAACAGCTGCTGTGCAAAAATGGTCACCAGCGAAAACAGACCCAGCAAGGCTGGCGTTGTCCGCAAGATCGCCAGATCCGACCATTGTCGCTGTATCTCCACGCCCAGATGCGTTCGGACCTCGTGAAAGGTGACTTCCATCGGCCAACGCCTCACGAATCACGCCAGGATCTGGACAGCGTTCGTGCCCTGGTCGCTGCACAGCAATGCTTGTGGCTCAAACTTGCCGGCAGGATCACGAACGAGCACCCAACGGATCGCAACCGGAGGGCGTGCAGATTGATACCACAGAGCCGTCCCCGTCGCGATTTCCACTTCTCGGCTGATGCCCCCGTCCCAAGCAACGCTGTGTTTCTGCCATACGGTTGCGGCATCACAGAGTCGCGCTTGCAGCTTGAGTTGTGCTTTCCCTTTCAGTGCAGGCCGACCCTTCGTGTGTGCTGTTCGCTCTGGCGCCCGATCATACAAGCAGGCATCCAGGCGTAAGCGCGTGACCATCATCACCTTGCTCAGTTGGGTGACGGCTCCCAGGACTTCCAAAACGGCATAGGTCCCATCAGCCACAATCACCAGGGTGCGTTCAGGCAACCCACGACAGAGTTGCTTGATCATCTGCCTCGCCCAATCGGTGATCGTTTTGTGCATCTTCTGGCGCTCTTGGTGGTAGCGTTGCGACGGGACCAGCACCGTCAAAAAGGGCAAGGCCCACACACGCTGCGCCTAAGAAACTGGCGTCAAGAGCATCATCGAGATCCAGCGCAACCCAGTGGTTTTGACAAAAAATCCTTTGCTCGAACGAACCGGATCACGATAGACGCCTCGCGCCGCTATCTGCCTTCCTCGCCGTCGCTCGATGGTCTCATCGATCCCTACCAGAACCGGAGCATCACCGGGAAAAAACAGCTGGACCAGCACCACAAACAATCGACGACTCACCTCTCGGCTCGACCACTTTGCACGATTGAGCACGCGGTGATAGTTCTGAAACGGTTGTTCGTTCGCGTGTCCCATCACGCGCAAAACCGCTGCCACTGTTCGTTCTCCTGGGACCAGGATCGCTCCGATCAGGAGGACTTTGGCCCATTGCCAGACGCGCTCACTGAAGACTTCTTCAAAGAAGCGCAACATGTGTATAATCTCTTTGGGCAGATTGAGCATCTCTCTTTTCCTTTCGATGAATTTGAGAGAAGCTTCCTCTGCCCTCCGTTTTTTGTCCAGCAAATGGATAAAGTCTAAAAACAGCTGTGTGGAAAACTAGCCTCAAATTGTGGATAACGTGAAATTCTCAGCATCGCAAAAGCAATTTTGTGGGACGGGGCAAGCAGACTTCATTTTATTGATTCACTTGGCTGCTCTTGTGACGTAATCTTATACGCCCACTCGTTCATTGATTGAAGCTTTGCTGAGTAATCCTTTCCCTTACAAAATGATGTGGGGCTGAGACGAAAATTTAACCCAAGACTCATTGCGCATCTGATAAGTCGCTCGTCATCGGTGACAAAGATATCTGCTGGAAGTCTCAATGCTGCATACACGATTTCAAAATCCTCGGAAGGTAAAGCTGTATCTCTGATAAATCCGTCAAGCATCCCTGGACTGACACTCACTGAACTTCCAGTTAGATCACCTGCTTGATGAAGATCAAAAACTGCACAATATGGGAGTATATTCACCGATTACTGGCTCAGGAAAGATCGGAACTCATCACAAAGGGACTCGTACAGTCTGCGTTCAAGTACTAACTGCTGTAGTTGTGCTGCCTCTTCATACGCTTCTGCTCTCTCGTCAAGGCGTACAGTTTTCTCAATAAGATGCTCAAAGTGGTCTATGCCGCATCCCGCTTCCAGAATTTGGTTTAACCAAAAAAAAGCACGTTCATTGTCGCCACCATGAACTTGACTAGCTAATTTGTTGATAGTTGATGGGTCAGTCTCAGCTATCAAGTTCCGTTGAGCCCAATCTCCTCTTCCTTCATCTGGCTTTTTACCTCCAACACCACGAAATGCCATGTATGCCTCAAAGACACACTTTTCAAAAGTATACCGTCTGGTCGAGGAGTCAGTAATGTATGCAGGCAGCGGTTTGTTGCCTCTAAATGCTGCAAATCCTTTCAATAACACATTCGTATCAAGAAAAGCCTTAAAGATATACATGTTATCTCTTCTCTGTTTCAATAAATGGCTCTAGTAACCCTCTAGGCTAAAGCGGGAAACAAGGGTCTTTCCGAGTGCCTCTAGCCTAGCATTACAAGCAAAAAAGGCAATATGTTTAGGGAACGAGCCGCACAATCTTTCGTTTCCGCCGCGAGTGGCTTATCTCATGGTTTTGAACCCAACATCTGTAGGGGTAAATGAATAAGCCTCTGCAAGATCGGGTTTAGTACAATTGTCTAAAAGTCGTTGCAAAGTTGTGGCAGGTGTCACGACACCATATCCAAGAATATCGAGACGATCTTCAGCTTCTGCAGATAATTGCGCCACAACGCCAACAACCTTTCCCTCTCTATCAATCACAGGACCACCGCTATTTCCTCCTTTTACTCTTGCACTGATGAGAAGATATGATTGGCCGTCTAAATACGATTGCTCTTGAGCAACAACTTGACCCACTGTTGACTTCAAGGAAGCGGCGATATGAGCGGTCTCTGCAATCAATACCGGAGGAAATCCAAGAATATGAGGATAGCCCATTGTCAAAACCTCATCTAATAGTTGTGCCTCTTGGAGCTTAAACCCAGGAATACCAGGAAATGGGTCGTCAGCGAATTGCAGAATAGCAAGGTCTGGTCGTTTGTCTCCCTGGCTGCTACTTGATATTCTCTCATCTCTAAATGTCCAGATATGTGTAAGCGGGATATGAGCCTCCTCCCATTCGTCAATACATATTTCCTGCATATTCTGAATACAGTGCAAAGCAGTGATAATGCACCGATTTTCTAGCAAAAACCCAGTTCCGGTATCGTCTTTACCATTGGCGTTGACGACACGAATAGCAACTACTGACTCTCGAAAGTGCTTATGAACTTCTGGAAAGCCGAGCGCGACAAAATCCATGATGCCATATTCTAAGTCGTTACCTGCCATTGGACTTGAGAAATAGAGCCGATTGAACCAGGGCTGGGGGATATTCGATTCATTCGTTGCCCCTACATTCAATAGATATCCTGTATGTTCAATGCGTTGTACTATTTGCCATAAATTGGGATAATATATCTCATGTGCCTTTACAAACTCACCGAGAGATCGAGGCGCAAACTGTCCCTTATCGGCATATGCATTTGTTACTGCAAAGAACTTTATAAGGTCGGTTCCGATACCCATTTTAGTCTCCTCAACCGCCATTATAACAGCTTCACACAATAGCACCTTTCCATATTAGATACTCAGCGACGTAGAATAGAGTTAAGGCGACGTAGAGCGGGTTTTGAGGCTGGTTTCATGATGTGGTATAAACTCAACCAATGGGACAAAGTAAGATGAATAGAGAGTCCAGTGCCTCGTAAAGCTCCTCGATGGTTACGGGTTCAATATTTGAGATAACTGTCTCGAAATCCCAAGATGTTATACTCTGACCGGATGCACTTACCTTCCCTTCATTTGACGGATAGGGAGGTGTGATCTTAATAAGGAATGTCCCTTTTTTCCCTGGGGCGCTCGGTCTTTTGACGGCAATCCATTCAATAAATCCATCAAAGTCTGTGAGGTCAAAATTTTGCAGGTATTCACAGAAAGTCTTTTTGGAGACAAGTGGTAAACTAAGGCTCTTTCTCAATACTTCCAATTTTATCTGATCCGAATTACAGGCTCGCAAGAGCATTTGGAGTATTTTTCGCTGCTGAAACTGCTCTTCTATGTTTTTGTCAATTTTGACCGCTTGCCCTATGACACGTATCATATCTTCAAATTGCTCTTGGTAGCCATACATACAAACAAGGTAAAGCAAACCGTCTGCGTCTGGCATTGTTGTTTCGAGAACGTTCTCCTGTAGATAATTGATAGCGGTAACAGCTAACCTTGCAATGTCATTGCGTTCCAGCTTCCTATAACCGACCGTTCCTCTCCCTAAACCGGCCACCATTCTACCCCTCTGTGTCACTGGATCATACCCGTCAATAACTGCAACGCTCATCTCAATACCCAATTGTCTCAGTTCTCTTTGCTTGATATCGGGATAGAGTGCAACGGCTTCATTAACTTGTACATCTTTATCCATAAGACTCGTCGCAAATTTATTTGCACTCAAAAGAATGTTCTCCGCTCGCGCCTCGTCTCTGGCCTTTTGAATTTCCTGCATTGCCTCAGCGTATTGTGTGGCTGCTTCTTTTCTGGCCTGGTCTATTTCTTGTAACGCTTCGATGTGCTGTTTTGCTGCTTCCCCTTTGGCTTGTACTATCTCCTGCATCGCCTCAGTATGTTGTTGCGCTGAATCCTTTCTGGCCTGGCCTATCTCATTGAGAACCCTGTCATGTTTTCGGTCTATCTCTTTTTGAGCCAGAACAGTTTCAACACCTTGTAAACTCACTCCAAAAATGGTTAAGGCAGCAACTATCATTCCTAAAAATGGGAGCGGATAGATAGCCCCTATCCCACCCAAGACTGCTACGACAATGAATACCCAGAATGATTTAGTACGAACAAGCCCTTTTACTGTATCCATTTCACTTTATCCATGAACTGACGTTATTGCATTGCTATGGTTCCTACCAATATCAACGAAAAAAATGCCAACTCGTACAATATTCGGTAATGTATCCTTCTCTAGGGACCAGTTTTTGCTGGTCGAAATTGAGCTTGAAATACTGCCTACAAAATCCAACCCTTAGGGCTCTTCCGCCAATAAGTTGGTCAATTGGACAGGAACAAGTGCC
>JRHI01000782.1_pt1 | contig 32058 bp, 31 predicted proteins | sample 215371 | NCBI WGS metagenome assembly JRHI01 (sample SAMN02929681, study PRJNA255918) | sediment metagenome | biome: cave system; feature: Ice Cave; material: Sediment; isolation source: sediment from deep within a dark volcanic ice cave with no known source of... ...
AAGCCCTCGGCTTTAGCCGTAGGGAGGTGTCACGAGAGTACAACTACCACCTGTTTACCTCGGATGGGACCCTGCAGGCCGACACAACGCGAATTTTGACGCGCACGGCTCCCTTTGATCATTGTAACTTTACCATCAGCCCGGCTGCGCCACAGGAGCAGGTCGATCTTTTGCACGCACTACTTGTGGGGATGTCTTATGATGACCCGGACGTGCGGCCCTTGTGTGATCTGGAAGGACTCAAAGCCTGGTATCCAGGTCGAGTAGAGGGATATCAAGCCCTGGAAGCCGCCGTGGACGACGCACATTTTTACGATCAACGGGGCGCTATCACCGTGCCTGATTACCATTACTAATATGAGTATGTAGGGAAAGGATGACCATAGGGATAGGACGACCGCAAGGGTCGTCCCTACTATACCACGACCCAACCCAACCCCTTGTAGCGGCGCTAACGATTGCGGTTCAACGCGAGCATGTTGTATAGTGGAGGTCGCCGGGCTGGGCAAAGCCTTGACTCGGAAATCAGCTGGATCAACAAGAGGTATTCACGTGACACAGGATAGCTTCACAACACGCGAAGGGCAGACGCTTTCCGTCGGTGCAGTCTGCGATGGCGGAGATCAAGGTTGTGGTGGTGGACTCCTTCTTCTCATTTTACAAGCGATGAAGCGCCTGGAAAGCGGCGACATTCTGGAGATACGTTCCACCGATCCAGGCGTGCGCGAAGATCTACCATCCTGGTGTCGTATGACGGGCAATACAATGCTTGCCCAACAAGAAGGTGAGCTACGCAATCGCTACTTTGTTGGGAAGGCGTGAAGGAGTAAAGAAGTGAAAGAAGTAGCCCCTATGAACTCTTCGATGCATGCTGATCACGTTCTTGATCTGGGTGAAAAGGGGTGCGGACAGTTGGTGATGGAAATCATGCTCGCCATGCGTATACTTGAGCCGGGACAAACGCTCAAGGTGATCGCCTACGATCCCGCCGCTGCATCGGACATTGCAGCCTGGTGTCGCATGACAGGCAATATCCTGAGACAGCCAAAGTCCGCGCAGTCTGAATCACCGCAAAATCAGTTTTTTCTACAGAAAGGATGACCACATTCCATGCTCAATAATTTTGGCATCAATCTCACTCGTTCAACCGATGACGCCGACCGCTCGACCGTCGCTCTGGTCGTTGCGAACGCAGCTGTCGCATCTGGCAAAAACACCATGATATTTTTAAGTAGCGAGGGAGTACGCCTCGCGGTCAAAGGGGTCGCCGAGACCATCCATGAAGAAGGTTTCCAGCCCATGACTGACCTGGTCAAGAACTTCCTCGCTGCAGGCGGAGCCTTGTGGGTCTGCTCCCCCTGCTTCAAAAAGCGCGGGTTGACCGAAAGCGATTTGATAGAAGGCGCGACAATTGTCGGTGGAGCGAAACTCGTTGAATTCCTGACCAACGATGGAACGGGAATTTCCTACTAATAGCACATTGTGAAAACCCTTGATGACCACACGGGTGATGACCACACGGGTGATGWCCACACGGGTGATGACCACACGAAACCTCATGATGACCGCAAGGGTCATCACTACTATACTACGGCCTGAGGGATCATACTACTCTTATGGTCCCTCTTGTTCTTGCTAGTTTTTTCTGGCATCAACAGACTTGGAAGAGGATATGGCAAAAGAAACACTTCTGCGCGCGCTTCATGGCGAACACACGCCCGATCTGGCGTGGCTTCCACACATTGGAACCCACGCGGCACAATTATTGGGTGTGACAGCAGAACGCTATCTTCAGGACGCGGATCTCCTTGCTCGTGGCGCTGTGGCGTGTGCTGAGCGGTATGCGTGTGATGGCATCCCTCTACTAGATGATCCACAGATGGAAGCCATTACACTTGGCTGTACGCCGCGCTGGTCAGAGCAAGGGCCCCCGTCCATCATTGCCTCACCGTTGTATAACATCGTGCCAGAGCAACTGGTTGACCATCTTCCTCCTCTGCCAGATGAAACCACGGGGCGCTGGCCGACTGTCATCGCCGCTGGAAGACAGGCCAGGCAAGCGCTGGAGCCGTTAGGCGTGGCATTGGTGGGAGTAGCAGCCGGTCCCTGTACCATTGCCTATCACCTGCGTGGACTGGCCCTGTTCACCGATCTCTTTCGCGCACCCGAGGTTGCCGCACAGCTGTTTGCGTATGCAGGACAGGTGACGGCTCTTTCAGCGCGCATCTACGCGGAAGTGATTGGCTGTGATATTGTCGCGGTGAACGATACCCCTGCCACGATGTTACAGCCAGCCTATATGCAGCGTTACGTTCTTCCGAACGTGCAGGAGGCCTGGCGGAACATCCATCGCGCGGGGAAAACGTCGAGTTTCTGGGCGTGAGGGGATAGTGGAAAGGTCATCCGTGAGATGGCAGAGAGTGGAGCGCAGAGTATCGCTGTTGATGAATGCATGTCTCTGGAGATGGTTGGTGAGATTGCGGAACAGCATGGTATTGGCTTCATTGGCAATTTTCACACGACGGCGGTCTTGTTTGAAGAGCATGAGGCAAGCCGTGCTGATGCACAGCGCTGTGTACAGGAAGGATCACGCTTTCCAGGCTATGTCTTTGGTCTTGGTGCCCCCCTTACCCAGCATATCAATCCGGCGCGCCTGTCTGAGGCGCTTGCTATTGTACGTTCACACGGAACGTCTGCAGCTTAACCTCAGCGGAAACGGCTCGCGGCTCCCCCCGTGACCGCCAGCATCGATTGCCGAATGGCCCGTATCTGCGTGACGCTTTCCACGAGTGGAAAAATCTGCGGGGAGATCATGAGATCGTCATCCGTTGCGACGGGATGCCAGTAGACGCCGTCTCGGTTGATCGTCACCTCTGGCTCTAATGCGGGTAGGGAGAGGGCCATACCTTTGGCAGAAAACCCTCGTCGTACCAGGGGACGAATAATGTGATCCTCATCCGGGATATGCAAGGAACGATGCAACTCACACATAGCGGTGAGATCATGACCATTTTCAGGGGTGTGCGTGGTCCCCAAGCGGACATGAAACCCGGCCTGCTGCAGGCGAGTAATGGCATCAATGGCTTTTTGCCAGCTTCCCGGGCCACGGTAGAAATCGTGAATATCTGCGCGAGAGCCGTCGAGACTGATCTGGATAGTGAGGCGTTCTCGATGAGGAAGAGCTTCTAATTGCGCTAAGCGGTTCCCTTTAAGCAAAATGCCATTGCTCAGCACCGTTACATGCTGCATGTGCTCGAGACCATAGCCAATCATGGCAAAAATATCATGAAGGATGAACGGCTCGCCACCGGTGAGGAAGAGGTCACTCATGCCCAGTTCAATGGCTTCGTCGATAACGCGCTTCACCTGTTCAGCGTCAAGACCACGCCGATCGGCTCCGACATAGGATTCCGCGACGCAGTAACTACAGGAGAGATTGCAATCATAATTCGTGTAGATCCAGATGCGAGAGAGCAATTCTTCTTGCGTTTCTGATTGATCACTATGGGCAATTGGCATCGCGTGCTCCTTTCTTCTCAACTATAGTGTAGCATATGCTCTTGATCGTGTCGAACTAAAGATAGCGAGGAAAGACGAAAAGACCCGGTTTCCCGGGCAGCCTGTAAACAAGAAGAGGTTTCACCGTGTATACTATCTGTGATCAGTGGAGAGCCTGTCCTCCCCGCTTTGAAAGGATAAACCATGCCAGATAGCACCAATTCCATACCATTGAAAAATGCTGCTTCGTTATCGAATCAGCCCCGCCAGCCACTGCAAACAGAAGAAGGCGCGAAAACACGGAAATTCCCTGAAGGGAAGGTCTACGCGTTCGTAGTCATCGGTTTTTTTGTCTGTGAAAATTTGACCAATACATGGCTACCTGCCCTCGGCTTGCGAACCCTGGCGCGTCAGTATGAAAACGTCGCAGACTTTATTGCTCCTTACCTTCTTCTGCCAATCTGTCTCATGCTTGTAATAAGTCTTTTCAAGCGTAGTCTCATTGCCGGATGTATTGCCATTGCCGGGTCGCTCATGCTGGATTGGTTCTTCTTCATTCGCTATAACCTGCTGCTCTCAAGGCTGTCGCTCGTGGTCTTTGGTATAGCGGTCCTGTGGAGTTACATCATCTACAGAACAAGAGCAAAATCAGAAGCGCCTCAGGCTGCTCCTTCCCGTGAGAAAATGGGGCGTTGGCTGAAGCGAGCGATCTACACGGGTATCTACATCGTGAGTTTTCTCGTAGCTGTCTATGCCGCCCCACTGCTGAGGCAACTTACAGGACCGTATGGCAAAGATGTGTCGCTGGCAACTGCGACATTGCCTACGCTGGTCGTTCTGGTAGTCTACCTGCTTTTCCTCCTGCTAGCCCGACCGAGGCTGCTCCCAGAGCAAAAGTGAGTGGTCATACACGGGTGAGCTATTGGAGTGCTTGCCAGGTGAGCCACCGCTCTGGGCATTTACGAATAGATGCTGTGATTACAGCAAATTTCCTCCATTGTCGAAATCCATGGTATACTATCGGCACGTGGGTCGATCATAATATGCCTTTCCGTTTCAGGAGAGAAAGGAATGGTACACCATAGGCCAGATATTACATATTAACATACCAACTCCCCAGGGTCACCTCGAAGCCATACTCAAACCTGAAGAGCAAGGAGCCATTCCTGAATTTGCCGGGCTTGTTTGCCATCCACATCCGCTAGGCGGCGGCACAATGCATAACAAGGTCGTCTTTAAGGTGGCGCAGACGCTACAAGCGATACATATCCCCATGCTGCGTTTCAACTTCCGCGGCGTAGGCCATAGCACAGGAACATATGATGAGGGGCGTGGAGAGATGGAAGATGTACGCTTTGCGCTGGAATTCTTGAGCCGTCGTTATCCAGGTTTACCGGTGATCCTGGCAGGTTTTTCGTTTGGTGCATATGTGGGGTTGCGCGTCGCAGCTGCTGATGACCGCGTTCAAGCGATGATTGGCCTCGGCGTACCCGCTCGTATGTTTGAAGGGGAGACTCTCCAGGGGTCTCACAAGCCTAAACTTCTTATCCACGGTACCGAGGATGAACTTGCTCCCTATGATTTGACGGCAAAATGGTTCGAGCAGCTGCCTGCGCCCAAAAGCATGGTGGCTGTGCAGGGAGCCGATCACTTTTTCCGCGATCGCCTGGGAGAGGTGGAGGCGATTATTATTGGCTTTGTGCAGGCGCTTTAGTTTGAGGTTAGCTAATTTTGGCTCTGTTGGCGGGTAGATGAAAGAGGGGGGGATAGGGGGTGTTGGGATGAAGAGGGGAATTGACCTGAATGGGGAGACGGCGGGGGTTAGGATTATAGACGAATTGGCTTGAGCAGCAGGGCAGGGGCAAGCCCTGCCCGTACATTTTAGCTCGGCATAATCAGCGGGGCTGGGATTGCCCTTGCTGATGCGAACTTGATTTGATTACCCGGTTGATCTTTTGTGGACGTCACATTAATGAGATGCGGTTTTTCTGTGTGCGTATCATTCAAAAACGGGTAAGGGTATCGTTTCTAGCAGGGCGAGAGGGGTATGGATCGATGTCTGTTGCAACCAGGGCGGCGGAGGCTGTTCGAACTACATTTTCTACGGGAAACCAGCCTCAGCGCTGGCGCTGGTATCATGGGGTGCTATTTTATGGTATGGCCCAGGCGCTGACTTTGGGTTTAGCGGTTATTGTGAGCGTTGGCACGGGACAGAAAGTTAAAAGCGTGCGCGATGCTTTCGGGGATGTTTCCTATTTTAGAGGGCTGAGGCAGTCGGTATTTGCACCGCCATCGTGGGTTTTTGGTCCGGCATGGACACTCAATAACATCTCCGTGATTTGGGGTGCGTTGCAGGTGCTGAACAAGCCTCAGGGAACGCCGGGGCGTACTTCTTTTCTGGCTCTGCAGGGCGCGTCGTGGTTGAATTTCGTGGTCTTCAGCGCGGCTTACTTTAGCCTGCGCTCTCCCATCAACGCGTTTGTGCTGACGCTGAGCATGTTTGTCCTGACTGTTCTCAGTGGCGTTGTAGCTATCTTTCAACTCAAAGATACAAAGGTAGCGCTGTCCTTAGCGACCTTGACCGTGTGGTTGATGATCGCCCTGACGGCGGCCACTTTCCAGGCTGCGTGGAATAGGGATGAATTGTATCGTGTCGGGCCGTTTGCTGAGCCTGTTCCAGTATTGGAGAAGGAAGCAAAGTAGGCTGTCACTTTTAATTTTAGAGCCAGTAGGGCTGTGCTCTGTGGATCCACAGAGCACAGCCCTACTGGCTCTTTAAAGCTTATAAAGGCGGAAACCTCTTTTCGGCCCACATTCCGCAGTTTACGGAGAGAAAAAAGAGAATTGCGAATACACAGGGCCAGGGAGACGAAGAACCTGTTGATGAAAAGCTTGCAGCCCCAGAACCGGGTGTGCCAGCGTGAACTGATGCGGATGTACAAGAAATCAACGCCCTCAAACAGTACAGTTGCCAGCAGGAAACCGCCGCCAGCGCCCATGAGTAGGGCTGTCTTCAACATAGGAGCAACAAGCGAGAACGGCTTCTGTTTGTGCGTCTTCTCCTATAGCGGATGAGATGTGATTTTCCTATTCGCTGTCGTATGCATCTGATAATCTCCTTCCTGGAAGTATTGCTTGCATCCAGCATACAATGAAGCGCCTCCCATGCGCTATGACAAAAGTCTCTCATCTTTCCTATATGGCCTGGCCAACTGCGCGCGCGAGGTACATTTAAACTGAAAGGGGTTGTTTTATCGAAGGTGCTATCCAGCGGCGACCAAACGGAGACGATCAGGGTTCAGCACAACTGCACGTCCCTGACGCATTTCGATGGCCCCGGCCACTTCTAACTCTTTGAGCGAGCGTCCTACGACTTCGCGGGCCGTGCCAGCAAGAGCCGCCATCTCTTGCTGGGTCAGGTGATAGGCCTGGTGTGCTTGCTGGGATGTAGCCTCCTGGTCAAGCAGAATCTTCGCCACACGCGCTGTGACATGGCGCAAGGAGAGGTCTTCCACCAAGGTGACAAGTTGACGCAAGGCACGGGCAAGTGTCTGCACCATGGCTTCGGCCACCTGGGGTCGGGTCACGATGAGGTGGCGGAGCTCAGCGCGTCGGATCACATACACGAGGCTCGGCTCCATGGCTGCCGCACTTGCAGGATTGGGGCCACCATCGAGGGCTGGCACATCATTGAACGTGTGTCCTGCTGCTATCAGACGCAGCACCTGCTCCTTGCCCCCGACCGAGGTTTTGAAGACTTTGACCAGCCCGGAGCGCACGTAATGCAAGGCTCCACCCGGGTCTCCTTCGAGCAAGATGAGGTCGCCACGCTCGTAGTGGCGCTCCACGGTCATCGCGGCCACATGCACCAGGTCTTCTGAACTAAGCGTGGCAAATAATGGTATCTGCTGCAGCCCCTTGATTTCAACAGTCATAGCGCCTCTCCTTCTCCAGAACTATCCTTTGCGCGTACCCCTGTATTTTTATCTTACCACGATACATACTCATAACACACCCTATGACCTTGCTGCGACTTAAGTCACAGTAGCGCGCGCACGCTTTCGCATATACTCTAAGCAGGTAGTCACGTAAGAGCGCTTCTTGCGAGTGCCTTGCGATGTCAGGTCTCATGAACAGACCATATATCTTTTTACAGAAAAGGAGGATCCTATACAATGACAGAACCTATTGTTGTTACCCTGGATGTACGTAAAATGGTGGCACGCGAGCGCCACCCAACCATCTTCTCTCGCTTTGATGCACTCAAGCCTGGAGACACACTGCGCCTGGTGAATGATCATGATCCAACCCTGCTACGGTCCCAATTGTTCGCTGAACGTCCTGATATGTTCACATGGAAACGCGAAAAGCAAGGGCCAACCGAGTGGATTATCAGTATTCAGAAGATAGCAGGAAAATCAGAAGAGCAGGTGAAGGGGGAGAAGCAGGGAGAGGCTGGCAATCTGATCACCTTTGACCTGGCACGCGTACCGTCAGCGCTTCAGAACGATGAGATGAGAACAAGGAGAAAAGAGATGCTACCACTGACCCAACCCCTAAGAGACGAGCACAAAGAACTGCTCCCACACATTGAGCTGCTGCGAACAGTGGCTGACGCGATCGGCGAAGCACCGATCGCGTCACTCCAACGAAGCGTCGACGAGGCCTACGCATTCCTGACGCACCACCTCATTCCTCACGCCCAGGCGGAGGAACGTGCCTTGTATCCCGTGGTGGGAAGGCTGATGGGGGCACCAGCGGCCACGGCCACAATGAGCCGCGACCATGTCGAGGTCGGTCGGCTCACTGTGGAGCTAGGGGCACTTCGATCACACCTGGTTGATGCAAGCGTAGGCAAGTCACAGGAGAAGGCCCTGCGCCGCGTGCTCTATAGCCTCTTTGCCGTCGTCACAGTCCACTTTGCGAAAGAAGAGGAGATCTACCTTCCCATCCTGGACACTGGCCTGACATCCGAAGAGGCACATCGCATGTTCGAGGCGATGGAGAGGGCGGCGCAAGAGGCAAAGTAGACTTAGAGCGGCAGAATCCCTCTTCAGATTATCATATAATAATAGGTATAAATAACTTAGCTTCAACTATGTCGAGGACGCATATGATGATTACGACCCAGCGCCTCGTGCTGCGCGAGCTTGAGGAGACGGATTGGCCAGCTGTACTAGAGTATCAGTCTGATCCGCGCTACCTGCGCTACTATGAATGGATGCACAGGACAGAGCAGGATGTGCGCGAGTTTGTGCGGATGCTCGTTGCGCTGCGCGAGGAACAGCCTCGCACGAAATTCCAACTGGCAATCACGCTCCCCTCCGATGGGCAGTTCATTGGTAACTGCGGCATCAGGATGAAAGCAGCGGATGCACGGGAGGCAGATATTGGGTATGAGCTGGATCCTCGCTATTGGGGCCACGGCTACGCGACCGAGGCGGCTCGTGCCCTGCTGGCCTTTGGTTTTGGGGAAATGGGGCTGCATCGCATCTGGGCGTGGTGCATCGCGGAGAATAGCGGCTCTGTCCACGTCCTTGAGAAAATCGGGATGCGGCAGGAAGGACGTTTACGCGAGCACGAGTGGATGAAAGGTCGGTGGTGGGATACTTTGCTGTATGCTATTTTGGAGCACGAGTGGCAAGCCTAGCCCTGACTATCGTTTTTTACCGGTACAATGTATTATCCCTCAACCACTTCTGTATGCCATACACGTATCGCGCCGTCTTCCGCGCTGTTGGCGAGCAGGCCATTGGGGCCAAATACGACGCCGTAGATCTCTATGCGGTGGTTAATGGTTTGCAGTTCACGTCCCTGGTAGACGTCCCATAGGCGCAGCGAGCCGTCCTCCGAGCCGGAGACGAGCAGCCGACCATCAGGGGAGAAATCGACAGTCCAGACGGCGCCATCATGGCCCATCAATGTATGCACGATCTGCCCATTGCTGGTATCCCAGAGACAGATGGTGCCGTCAGACGAACAGGAGGCGAGCAGCGTGCTGTCGGGCGACCATGCAACTCCGTAGACGATATCACTGTAACGCAATCTGCGCTGCAGGCTGCCGTCGCTCACATCCCACAGGCAGATGGTTTTGTCGAATGAGCACGAGGCCAGGAGATGGCTATCATAGGAAAAATCGACGCCCACAACCACGTTGTGATGGCCACGCAATACCTGTAGCGTCTCACCCGAGGTGGGGCTCCAGATGCGCACCGTTTCATCATTGGAACAGGAGGCCAGCATACGATTATCGAGCGAGTAGGCAACCGTCCAGACCGCGCTACTGTGGCCCTCGAGTATTTGCGCGGCCTGTCCCGTGTTGCTATCCCAGAGCCGTACCGTCTTGTCTTCGGAGCAGGAGGCTATAACGTTCCCATCGGGAGATATGTCCACGCCCATCACCGCACCTTCGTGTCCGCTGAGGGTGGAAAGCAACGCTCCTGAGTTGGTAGACCAGAGCCGCACCGTCATATCTTCGCCACACGAGGCGATTTTTGTACCATCAGGAGAGAAGACTACGTCATCGACGTGGCCCTGGTGTCCCAGCAGGATATGTAATGGCGTCACTGCAACGCCGGTGACGCGGCGGCCTTTTCCCACTGCTTGTGGGGCGGCAGCGGTTCTCCATTCCGCCCATTCGATCAGAACCATCGAGCCGCGCTCGAAACCGAATTTTTCAGGATACTGAGTCGTATCCCAATCCATTTTTTCATCGAGGTAGTCATAGAGGGTGCCCAGCGTTATGCGGCCGGTGCGTGGATTGGCTGCCTCGCCCTCCAGCGCAGCGAGCACATGAGCCATGAAGAGGCCATGCCCTTGTGCCATCTCTCCCTGTGAGACTTCCCCGCTGCGCCGAGAAATAATGATCACCCGCCCACTCGTGCGGGGCAGATCGAGCAGGGACCGGCCAAAGAGCAAACTTATATCATCCTGTTTTTTCTGTTGCCGCCAGCCCGCTCCAGTGTGTGCAATATCAAGTATTGTCAAGATGTCGCCAGCCTTCGAGTCATAGAGGTAGTGGTCAACAAATGTGGGCACGTGCAGACCTGTGACGGGACGGTCCGCCTGGGTCGTTCTCAATGCTACGTAGCCATCTCCGGTTGCGGGGTCTAAGAATGCATGGCCGGCAAAATAGAAGAGCACAAGGTCACCTGCTTGGGCGCGCACAAGACAGAGATCGCGCAACTGGCTTTCGATCTCATCGCGTGTGGCTGCATCTCCGGAGAGAAAGACCACGTCCTCGGCATTCCAGCCCCCTCGTTCAGGGTCGATCAGCAGTTCATGCAGCGCGCGGGCGTCTGCCTGCGCGAATGGCAAAGGAATAAAATGAGTTGCATCATTGTAGTTATCTATGCCAACTATCAGTGCATAGCGGTGTTCCATACTTTACCTCTGTGCCGCGTATTTCAATTTCTTCGTTTTGCTTGATTATACTACGTGGACGACCTTTGTGGTGGTCAGGCCGGGTTTAGGTTGACCGCGAGGGTCAACCCTACTATATACGGCGGGATGCTGCGCATCACACGTGGTGGGGGGGAGAGAGCATTCACGGGTGAGTATGTTGTCAGGCCGCTTGAGAAGGGTGTTCGTCCCGTAGGAGCGAGAGAGGTGTGAGTGTGGGTGGATGCGGGGTGGGGACGCAGTCGTTTCTGGGGATGATGAAGGCAGCGTCGCCCATCGTCCAGTAGAGGTGCGCGAGCCCCCCACCCGGGCGACGCAAGCGTCCCCACCCATCGACCACGCCACGCCCGCCCCTACGGATGTAGGTGGATGCGTATTGGAAAACATATACGGTTTCCTCGCGTGTAACCTCATTAAAATAGTAGCGTTTTATGATGTGGTGCAAATAGTAGCACTCTCGATAGAAGATTGCTATTTTTGGTAACTTTAAGTAATCTGGAACGTAACTCTAACGTATAGTAAGTAATATCATTCTTTCTATCAAGCGCAAGTCAGACGTTAACGTGTCTAGCAAGGACGACCCTTGCGGTCGTCCTTGCTAGACGTAATAGATGTATTAATTGTATGATAGAAAGATACAAAGTCAAATTCGCAGACAATACCAAGACAATGCCAACTGGAGAAAGCAGGTCTGAACCTATGGATGCTCAGGCTACATATATGTTCCAACGCAACCCCAATGAGCCGGGGCAAAATGGCTCACAACGCCCAAGCAATGGCGATAATGGCAGTGGTGGCCCTAAGAAAAGCATAACATCGTCACTACTTGTCCGCTCATTACTTATCGTCGTTGTAGTCCTGTTGGGTTGGGGTCTCTTCCAATACTTCACTCAGAGTTCGAATAGCGGTCCGCAAGATGTGCTGGAAGTGCCGTACAGCACCTTCTACCAACAAGTTCAACAGGACAATGTGCAGAACGTTGTCTTCGCGGGACAGGATGCCACCGGTTCCTTCAAGACTGACATAACGGTACCAGGTAGCAATAACGGTTTGCCATCAAAGCATTTTCATTTTACGCAACTGCCCAATGGTGATCCGACGCTTACACCTTTACTGAACCAGCATCACGTGAGCTACGAGGCGAAACCTGCTAGCGACAATAACTTCTTTTTGAACCTCTTGCTCAACCTGTTACCATGGGTGCTGATCATCGGCGTCTTCATCTTTATTGCGCGCCGGGCGACACAGAGCCAGCAGAACATTTTCAGCTTTGGCAAGAGCAAGGCGAAGGTGATTCTGGAAGATAAGCCGACCACGACCTTTGCCGATGTCGCGGGCGTTGACGAGGCAAAAAACGACCTGGTAGAGGTCGTTGAATTCCTGAGGACGCCTGGGAAGTTCCAGCGACTTGGCGGTAGAATACCGCGCGGTGTACTGCTGGTTGGCCCTCCAGGAACAGGTAAGACATTGCTTGCCCGTGCCGTTGCGGGTGAAGCTAGCGTGCCATTCTTCTCGATGAGCGGTTCAGAATTCGTCGAAGTACTGGTCGGTGTCGGTGCAAGTCGCGTGCGCGACCTCTTTGACCAGGCCAAGAAAGCAGCACCAAGTATCATCTTTATCGACGAGGTTGACGCTGTGGGTCGCCAGCGCGGTTCCAGCATCAACAGTAATGATGAGCGCGAGCAGACACTGAACCAGCTGCTCGTCGAAATGGACGGCTTTGATACGCGCCAGGCTGTGGTCGTCATCGCAGCCACTAACAGGCCTGATGGTCTGGATAAGGCTCTCCTGCGACCAGGCCGCTTCGACCGCCGTGTTTCGGTAGAGCGCCCAGACTGGAATGGTCGCCTGGCGATTCTCAAAATTCACAGCCGTGACGTGCCGTTGGTGAAGGATGTCGATCTGATAACCATTGCTCGTGCCACTCCTGGTATGGTCGGCGCGGACCTGGCGAACCTGATCAACGAGGCCGCGCTGCTGGCGGCGCGTCGAAACCTGGATGCGGTCACGCAGAACTGCTTTGATGAGTCCCTGGACAAGATTCTCATTGGCGCGGAACGTCCTCTCATTCTGACCGAGGAAGATTTGAATGTCGTTGCGTACCACGAAGGTGGTCATGCACTGACAGGGCTGCTACAAGAAAACGTCGACCCGGTCACCAAGGTCACGATTGTGCCGCGCGGTCAGGCGCTTGGCGTAACGCAGTATTCACCGCTGGATGATCGCTACAACTACTCGAAGGATTACCTGGAGGCGCAACTGGTAACCGCCCTTGGTGGTCGCGCAGCCGAGGAGGTAGCCATAGGGCATATTACGACGGGAGCGGAGAACGATCTCCAGCGTGTCACGGCCATTGCACGGCAGATGGTCGCCCGTTGGGGTATGAGCGAGAGGATCGGCACCATCTCCTTTAGCGAGCGTGAAGACCCGTTCGCGGGTACCGCGCTCGCGAGCAATTCTCGTGAGTACAGCGAGAAGACGGCCACCATCATTGATGAAGAGGTTGATCGTATCGTGAAGTGGGCCTACAATCGTGCCGTCGGTCTGCTATCCGAGCATCGTTCGACGCTCGACCGTATCGCCCGTGCACTGCGACTGCATGAAACCATCGATGCCAAAAAATTGCGCGAGATCATGGTGGAAACAGGCGCAATCGAGGCCGCACCCCTGGCATATCGAGGATAGGAAATTGCATATCGCCCAGAGAGAAAACATGGCATGTTTTCTCTCTGGGCGATATTTTGTTATTTACCCCACGCCGAGAGACGCTCTGCAGCAGGATGTAGCACAGATCAGCTTGTGAGTAACGAGCGCAATGTCTCCAGCAACACATTTTGCGGGCAGGGCTTGGTGAGGAAAGTCAGGGCGCCAAGTTCGCGTCCGAGCGCCTGGTGCTTCTCGGAAGAGCGCGATGTCAACATGATCGTTTTCACCCTGGCTAGCTCCGGATGAACGCGCATCATGCTGAGCACATCGTACCCATTCAGGTTCGGCATCTCTACATCCAACAGCAGCACATCTGGTGGATTGTCTAGCAATTGCTCAAGGGTTTGCATGCCGTCGGCAGCATCTCTGACCTGGTAACCTGCATATGTGAGTGATTGGCGTAGTGACTTTCGTATATACACGGAATCGTCAGCGATCAAGATGGAGTGCCGGGTTTGCGCGGGATACTGATCATGGATGCTTCCTTTTCGTACCACCGCGACCTTGATGGTGCTCTCCTGCAATTCATAGTGGTTTATCAGTTCAGGTAGATCGACAATGAGCAGAATAGTGCTCCGGCCATCGATCGCAATTCCTATGATGCCTGGTCGCCGCAAGTGAGGAGCGAGTGGCTTCACCACCAGCTTGACCTCTTCCACAATTTCGTCGACCTGCACTGCCATGGGCCGCGCCTCGCTTGCAAGTATGAGCACGGGCCGAACGCTTGCCACGGTGGTTTGCTCTACTGGAAAGCCAAGGAGACCATGGAGCGTATAGAGTGGCTCTGATCGCACCTGTTTGCCATTATCGATGCGCTGCACCTGTGAGATAGGCACGACGACATAGTAGCTTCCCGTTCTGACGAGAAAGCCGTGTAGCGCTCCCTGCGAACGAGGTAGACGGAGGTGGAAGCTGAGGCCTCCCAGGCTATTGCGGTGCGCTGTGATACTCCCATTCAGACGCCGGATAGCCTCCTGTACCTCATTCAATGCACGTCCTCCTACCATCATCGAGAAGCCTATCTCAATGGTGACTTCATTGCCAACTGCAAGCGCGTAGAGCCAGGTGCGGCTAACCGCATTTCCGCTCTCTGCGCCGTCAGCGCCGTCAGCGCCGTCAGCGCCGTCATTGCCGTTTTCCGCTGCCGGTGCAGCGGAGCTTTGTGCCGTACAGGTGCGCACGAGCTGCAAGAGCGGAGGCTGTAGCTCTTCCAGTATATCCTGGTCAATTTCCGTCTCAGCTCCCTCTACATCAAAGAGAACGCGCTGCTGCTGTGCCAGCGGACTCATCATTATAGCGTGCTCGATACGCGTAAGCAGCGCGCCGATCGGCGTCAGCCTGAGCAAGAGGGTATCGTTGCGTACATTGGTGGCCTGGTCGATGTGTTGCCGTGTAAGACGGCTGAGCCGCGCAATGGTAGTGCGCAATTGCGCGGAGGCAGTGGCTACATCGGCGATAGCCTCGCCAAGCGAGTGTGCCAGTACGTCACTCTCCGTAAAACGATCAATTTCCAGTTCATCCCATTGCAGCGCGTCGGACTTTGGGAGCTGTGCCTGGTATTTGCTTTTACGCTGATAGAAATGACCTGTACGTTGTGCCGACTCATCCAGGATACGCGCAACCAGTGACGACGAGGGCCTTTCATTGTTTGCAATCTGCCCTGCCATAGTGAAATTTTTTGCTGTGAGTTGCGCAGTTACTATTGTCTCCAGGCGTTGCAAGCGGGTCTGCGCGCTATGTAATTCTTGCAACGCTTTTTCAATCTCTGCCCGTGCACTCTCCAGCGGACTGCTAAGCTCCGCCAATTGTTCCGTGTGCTGTACAAGTTGATCGAAGCGGTGGACATCGACACGCACAAAAGGCGTAGCATGCTGCTCCCCTGAAGCATTGAGGACAGGGCTGGCCTCTGCTAGCGCTTTGAGAGGTACATTGCTAGGCAAGAGTTCTTCTGCGACGTGTGGAGAAGAGCTTTGTTTTGCAGTCAGCCTATCAACTATGTCTATGTTGAGCGCTTTATACTCCGCCTCAAGTTCAGCAAGGGGGCTGCTGCTCTCCGCGCCATAGGTGACAAAACTGTTCAGCGTCCTCTCAAACGCGTGCATTGTTTGGACAAGCGCATTCAACCCTATCAAAGGTACAAGAGACCCTTTGTTGAGCAGCTTGACCAATTCTTCTATGTGGCGAGCAATGGTCGACATTGTCATACAACCAACCGCGCCAGTCGTTCCTTTCAACTTATGGGCAGCGCGCTGTATTGTTTGCAAGCGAGCAGTATCCAGCCTGTCATCCGGTTCGAGTTGCTGTACTGTTCGTCGTATCGTGGTTATATCTTCTTCAGCTTCTCCGACAAAGAGGGCGAGCATCTCCTCTGGCCCGAAGAACTCGGTATTCAGCTCCTCTGCGGTGGATCCGGTTGATGATCGGGCGGATGTATCGTTTTGAGCGCTCGCACCCTCCCAATGCTCCAGGTTCATTTCATCGAATGCCTGGAGTATTGCCAGGTCTTCAGCGGAGAGGTTGTCCCGGTTGAATGTTTCATCCATTGGCGGCTGCTAGCTCTATGTGTCGGATGACAGCAGCAAGCAATACTGGTACATCTAAAACGAGCGCCCCCTGTTGTATGCCCTTGACATATGCCGCCCGATCAGGGGCATAGTGCGTAAAGGCATGAGCCATGTGATCCAGGGTCCCTGTGCTATGGGTGAAGTTGTCTGAGGCGAGGGTGGGGGTATCCTCTAGCTCTTGCTGCATAGGTATCGTTTGTCCAATAGATGGCACGAGCAGACCGATTGATAGACCAGCGTGGTTCGCTACGAGCAGGATGCCGTTCGACAGATCAAGCGTGTGATTGGAGAGAAAGAGCGAGAGATCGATCACCGCGATGGCTTCGCCGCGCCAGGCCACGAGGCCGGGCATCCATTCAGGAGTAGCAGGCAGCAACGTGAGGTGATGAGGAGGTAACACAACCTCATTCAGAGCTGTGAGAGGAATGAGGCACGTTCCCTGAGCCAGGATACATGCGAGATACTCTGCGGATTGTGCCGCGGCGGGAGCCTGTTGTGCCAGCCTGCGTGCATAATCCCAAAATTCCTCATCATCTAACTGCTCAAGATGCTGTAAGTGCGTCGCGTCTAAAAATATAGCACTAACCGTGGGGCGCTCGTTCATCTACTCTTCGTTAGATACCTCTTCCTACCTGACTGCTTGTCTCGTTTTACATGAAGGTTGGAACTCCCAGGTGTGAGTGCAGGACGGAAATAACATCCTGGGTTTTGAATGGCTTCGTAATATAGTCTTTGGCCCCTGCTAGACGGCCTTTGAGACGGTCTATCACTCTATCGCGGCTTGTGAGCATAACGATGACGGTATTATTGAATTGGGGTTTTGTTTTCAGGCGGCGCGCGAACTCGTACCCATCCATCTTGGGAAGACCGATATCAAGTATCACCAGGTCAGGTACGCGATTCATGCGCTGTTCAGTAATTGCGCGCAAAGCTTCAATACCATCGGCATAACTGACGGATGCAAAGCCCTCACGTCTCAGGCTGGTTTCAATGATCTTTCGAACGGTGGGCGAATCGTCAACGATCATGACCAGTTTATTCATAGTACCTTCCTCTTCCTCTTTCTCTGTGCCTCTCTTACAATAGTACCATAGAAGATGTAGCAAGTGCAACATGTTTGGTATAAAGATATTCTTAAATTTATCATTTGTTATTATAAATGTTATGAATTATGTACGAGGCAACTCTTTTAAGAACTTTTCCAAAGCTCGGCTGCGGTATTGATGCCCGAAGTCAACGATATTAGCGTGTTCGGCGTGGCCGGCGTGTGGCTGCTTCTGGATTTCACCCTGTACAAGACTTCTCAGAAGTAACATATCTTCACTTCTTGCGACATCAAGCAGGAGCTCGGGTAAATCCTCTTCAACCTGGTGCGTGTCGAGGCGCTTGAGCCAGAGCGCGAAGAGCCGCTCCAGCCAGCGGTGACGCACATCAGGAGTAAGCAGCGGCGAGAGCGCCACGGTGGTATCCACGTCAAACAGCGTGTAGCTACTTACCTCACCTAGCAGAGCTTCTAGTGAGTACATCCCTGCATCGATCATCTCATCGAATAAAGGTACCGTATCAGGCTTGCGTTCCAGGAGCCGTTCATCAATTAAAAGAGCAAAGAGATCAAGCGCTGTGGAGTCGTCATTCCGTCCGATGTACGAAACTGCATCTTCTACCAGGTCTCGCAAGACATCAAAGAGATCCTGTGGTGTCTCTGCCTGCTGCAAGCGCGTGTAAAACTCGTCAACAGGTTCGTTGCGAGCCTCGTTACCCATTGGCAGCGCGGCCTGTTGGGAAGGAAGTGAGTGCAACGCTGCCTGCCTATCACCGTTAAAATCCCAATCTTCCGATACCTCTCCCGTGTCGTCGCTGGCATCCTCAGTTTGTGGCAGCTCGTGTGCAAGATTTTCCAGCATACTCGTGATCTCCGTCAATAACACAGGGTGACGTAGAGCCAGTTCCTCTAACAATTGAATGAGATGTTCTTTGCTGGCAGCGTGTAAGCGTTGCTCAAATTCTGGCTTCATAGAGATCCCCCGGGTGTAGCGCCGCGCGTAGCGACGGGCAGGGTAAAAGTGAAGGTACTGCCATGCCCCACGCGACTTTCCGCCGTGATGCGCCCACCGTGAGCTTCTACTACGTGCCGGGCAATAGCCAGACCGAGGCCACTGCCGCCACCGCCAGGGCCAATGAAGTCAGTTTTTGCACGGGCACGGTCGGCTTTATAAAAGCGTTCAAAGACGCGCGGCAGCTCTTCTGGCCGGATACCTACGCCTGTATCGCTGACGTAAAAACGTTGTGTTTGTCCACCTGCTTGCTCTGCCGTGCCAATTGTCACTTTACCACCGGAAGGGGTGAATTTGATGGCATTGTGCACAAGATTGACGAGCACGCGCGCAATCTGTTTGCTATCAGCCGCCACCAGTATATTCCCTTCGTCGACTTCCGTACGCAGTGTGACGCGATGTCGCTGCGCCTGTGGCAGCATACGCGCCATGACTTCTCGCACCAGCTGTTCTGCCTGTACAGGCTCGATTACCATCGGCACCAGGCCGGATTCGATACGTGAGAGTTCCAGCAGCTCGCTTACCAGCCCATTGAGATGGTGAACCTCGTTTTCAATCTTCTCAAGGAACATCTGTGCTTTGTCGCGGTCGGTGTCAATTGCATCTTCCAACGTCTCTGCGAGCAGGCGAATCGAGGCGAGTGGGGTACGCAGTTCGTGCGATATGTTGGCGATGAAGTCACGACGCACGCGTTCCAGCCGACGCAATTCGGTTAAATCTTCAATAGCCAGGACAAAATACGTAAAATGCGTGTAGCGTGCCCGATTGCCTATCATTTTCGCGCTTGTTGCCTGCTCTTTCACTTGCCTATGTTCAAGAGGAGTAACCGAGACTTTCCATGCTGTGCCAGCAGCATCTTTCGCGTGCTCTCCTTTGCGGGGTTGGTCAGAACTGATGCTATCTTGCACGATCTGTAAAATTGCCTGGTCATGGATAACCTGGTCTAAGGCGAGACCCTGCAATGGTTCAACTGCGTCGAGCAACTGGACGAAAAGGTGATTATAAAAACAGATGCACTGATTGCGATCAATGATGATTACCGGCCATGGCGCAGCCTCTAGCAGTTCGTGAAAGAAACGCTGGTAGTTTATAGTGGTGTCGTCAGCCAAGCGGATCACCTCTTGCTATTGCGTCTTTTGCTCCTCCTGTTTGCTAACAGATGGCGGTACTGGCGCTTCTGATACACGCGTAAGCATTTCTACATAGTCGCCTGAAACGTTCGGAGATGCAGCTTCTTCTGGTGTGCCAACTCGTTGCTCGTCAGCAGGATGGCGCTCATGGTGTAAATGATGAAGACGCGCCATGATGTAACTATCAATATACCTGCCACCGCGGAAAGCGTCAAGGCGTTTTCGTCCTTCAATTTCAAAATCGAAATGCTTATACACATGAATGGCAGGTTCATTGTCTGTATAGACATCCAATTCCAGTCGCACGAGATTCAGCCAGTTATCCGCGAGATCGATGACCGTCAGCAGCAGCATTTTACCGATGCCCTGGCCCTGGAATTTATCATGGACGGCCATGGCGATATCCCCGACGTGGCTCTCCCTGCCGGTGCCAACATGCACACTGATGATGCCCGCAACCTTCCCCTGTATATCGGCCACGAAAACATGCATGCGCTCGTCATAAGCCCAGCCCTCGACAGTTTTACGCCAGGCATCGACGGATGTCGAAGGGAGCAGGGAGGTCCCCCAGAGCACATTGGGCATATGCATAATTTCATAAATATCGCTGGCGTCGTCCTGCCGCAGCGGTCGTATGGTGATACGTGTCTGGCCCATTTGATATCCTCTTGCTAATATGATGAAAGGCCACCTATGTTGGTGGCCTTTATTTGTAAGGTGCTTCGAACAGGATTAGAACCTGTGGGTACGAAAAAATAGTTGGTTAGTACCTGGACATTATACTTTATGGGGGGGGAGGGGTGCAATGGGGGTTTTGGTGTAGTGAGGAGGAAATTGAGGATTGGGGAGATTATGAGAGGGATGATGGTTAACGGCCTGCTTGGAAGGCAGTCACGTACAAAAACACTGTACGCTTGTCTTCTATTAGCCGGAGGAACTAATCCAAACAACTATTCAAAAAGGTACGCTCAAAAGAGGCAGGAACTTATAGGTTCTGATAAGTAGATTCACTTGTAAACGTATGCACTCGTATCTCTTCGCCATCTTCCATATCTAGTGATTCCCATTCTAAATCATACGTTACAAACATTCAAGAAGAACAAAAGCACAACTGTTTACGAAAAAACGGAGCTTATGATATACTTACGGAAAGAGGCAGGAGAACAAAGGAGGAGCGACCATGACCGAGCAACTGCAACATGCCATCGAGGCCTTACAGCAGTTACCCGATGATGCACAGAACGCGATAGCAAGGCGCATCTTAGAAGAAATCGAAGAACAGGAGTGGGATGCCATTGTGAGCAAGCCTCATGTACAAGCACGATTGCGTGAAATGGGAAAACAGGCATTAGAAGAGGACAGGGCAGGAGAAACCGAGGATGGCGGCTTTGACTGTCTATGAGAAGTAGACGCACGAAGCAGTTTCACAAGCTCTTTGCTCGACTTCCTTTAAGGATACAACAAGAGGCCATCGAAGCATACCAACTTTTCCGAGTCGATCCCTATCATCCATCTCTTCATTTCAAGCAGATTGACCCACGAGACCCCATCTATTCCGTTCGTATCGGCAGGAATTATCGTGCTATTGGCTGGTATGAAGATGGCGTTATCCGATGGTATTGGATAGGCAGCCATGAAGACTACAACGAACTCTAATAGGTACTCTGGAATTCTGGCCCCCATCGACGACGAGAGACTGAGGGAAGCGCTGGTGTCGTCGCACGCAGGTGCACAGCACCATCATGCATGAGAGGTAGGAGGGTGGGTCAAATGAGAGGTAGCAGCCCAGCATACGTAACTGATACTGATCGACCGTCAGAATAGGCCCTCGATACAAGGTTTGCTTTGATACTGCAAACTGGCGTTTTGGACCACAAGTGTTCTTTTTGAGCCACTACAATAATTAGCAAGTATATGGGATCAGATTTTAAATGACGCATGTCCCCTTCTACCACCCTCGCCATCTGCGCTGGGACAGTCGTCGAACTGTTGCATAGGCTTGCTGGGCTTCTTTTGACCTGCCAAGATGCTTGAGCACTTCCCCTTTGTGCATCCAGGCATGCTCCAGGTTTGGGTTGAGGGCAAGCAGCCGTTCGTAGACTGCTAAGGCATCTGCATAGCACTTGAGTTTACGCAGCGCATGGGCTTTCACACTGTACGCTTCTGCATTGGTAGGAGCAAGCTGAATGGCACGCTCTGCAGGACCAAGGGCTTCTGCATAGCGCTTCAGTTTCACGAGGGCAGCGCCCTTATTCGCATAGTAGGTGGCATGGGTCGGAGCACGCAGGATTGCTCGTTCAAAGGCATCCAGGGCCTCTTTGTCGCGACCGGAGGCAGCCAGGGTTAAGCCGATGCCATTAGAGGCTTCTGCATGTGAGGGATCGAGTTCGAGCGCATGGCCAAAGGCAAGCAGCGCTTCTGGCGTACGGTTGAGGCCATGGAGGGCGAGACCCTTGCCGACGTAGGTTTCTGTATCGCTGGGATGCAGGTGAAGAGCAAACTCATAGGCATCTCTTGCTTTGGAGAAAGCGTCAAAGGCTTCCTCGTTGCGCCTGAGCTTCAAGAGTGCAAAGCCTTTGTGGTTGTACACGGCAGCGTCGTTTGGGTCGAGGAGCAGCACATTCTCATACGCTTCAAGGGCTTCCTCAAACCGTTTCACCTGGTAGTGAGCTTCGCCTTCCGCGAGCCATTGCTCTTTTGTTTTCTGAAAGAGGTAAGACATGCTGCCACGCGTGTTGATCGAGTCACTTCCGTTCGCCATAGGATGGTCCCTCGACGGTCAGGGTGTTATCCCTCTTTTTACTCTATGATTGAAGGATATACCTATTATACCCCCAGTTTCTGTTGAGGTGGACTATTACATATTGAGGAAGCATGTCTTGATCTTTCTCTCCTCGGTATCCCCCTAAAACATAACAAAAGGCCACCCAAATAGGTGGCCTTTTTAAGGCTCCTCGAACAGGATTCGAACCTGTAACCTACCGGTTAACAGCCGGTCGCTCTACCGTTGAGCTATCGAGGAATGCGCTCTCCCGGAACGCTTGCAGTATACACTACGCTAGAGCGATTCGTCAATAGTTTTTTTGCAATGTCATACATGGAATATCCCAATTAGCCAGAAGGCGACCAGCAGAAAAATGCACACGCTGATAAAGGCGATGATAGGGTCGAGCAAAGGCGCGCTCACCAGGCTGCCGCGCAGGTGCAGGCGCTGGAAGAGCGTTGGGAGGACAAGGCCACACATTGCCGCGAACAACAAGGTAAAACCAAATCCCAGGCCGATTGCTACCGCCAGGAGCGTTGAATGGAAGAGCAGCCAGGTCAGGATACCGACCACGACACTTGCCAGTAGGCCGCCCACGGTGCCAAGGCGCAGCTCACGGAAAATGCCGCGCCAGAAAGCGCTGCCTCCCGCGGAACGCAGTTGCCAACCGGCTATGCCAAGCGCCTGTGAGCCAACGCTGCCGCTGCTGAGCAGCAGCATGGGGAGCAAGAAGAGCACTCCGTTCAAGGCGATGGGAGAGCGTAGCGCCCCGATAAAGCCCAATGTCTGGGCAGTGCTGGCATGGAGTGTCAGCACCGGGCCAAAAATCCGGTACAGCACAAAGGCGATGGCAAAACCCGCGGCGACATTCACGGAGAGCCATGTGACGCGGCTGAGGGCTGAACGCCAGGAAAAATGCTCTTCATCCTCCAGTTCCTCGACACTGGCACCGGCGATCTCAGAAAAGTCTTCCGCCTGCTCTTCGTGCAGCACGTCGATAACGTCGTCGACCGTAACCAATCCCACCAGGTGATTGTCGCTATCCACGACGGGCACGCCGAGCAGATCATATTTGGAGATGAGCTGAGCCACCTCTTCCTGGTCTGTATCGGTCGTCACTTTGAGAACGTCACTGTCCATCAAATCCTGGAGATGAGTGGTTGGTTCTGCTACCACCAGTTCGCGCAGTGAGACGACCCCAACCAGGTGTTTAGCGCTATCGACTATGTAGAGGTAGTAGATCATCTCTAAGTGAGCTGAATGTTGGCGCAAGTAGACGAGCGCCTCCTCGACGGTCAGCTCCTGCGCGAGCGAGAGCACCTCCGTGGTCATGATGCCGCCCGCCGTCTCCGCACCGTAACGCAGGAGATCGCGAATGGGTTGGGACTCGTTGGCAGGCATGAGGCTCAAGAGGCGCTCCACCTCTGCCGCCGGTAGGTCCGCCAGGATATCTGCCGCGTCATCGGGAGGGAGCATCTCTAACAGGTCAGAGGCGCGCTCGGGATCAAGCTCGCTCAGTAATTCATATTGTAGGGTGGTTTCAACTTCGTTGAGGGCATCCGCGGCCGTCTCGGTGTCCAGGCGCTCGAGCATAGCCCCGGCATCTTCAACGTCGAGCTGCTCCAGAATGTCGGCGATATCAGCCGGACGCAGATCAGCCAGTTTCGAGTGACTGACGTTGAGCTGCACCTTGGGGATAACGCCGCTCACACCCAGGCTCGCCCCGGCTGTAGCGCCAGCAAGCGCCGGCATCAATTGACCGGTAGCTGTCCCACCCTTCACCACTTGAATTGGCTCGACATAATTCCAGGTGATGGTTCGATCGGAGAAATGTATTGGTAACACCCGTGACAGTGTCTCTACTGGTGTCAGTATTCCCATGCGGCGCAGCAGACCGCTCAGGCTGATATCGACGCCTACGAGTCTGACCGTTTTCTTGATTTGCGCCAATTTTAAATCATTGACTTTTACCACGCGAAAGCCCTGCGTGTCGACGATTTGCTTATCTAGAATATCGCGTCTCAATAATAATTCATCTGTGCGCGGTGTATAAGAAGCTATTTGAGGCTGTTTTACCACAAGATGTATTTTCGGTTCTTCAAGGCTATTGACCTGGTACCAGGGAATAAGTATATCGTTCTGGCCGTGGCCCATTGGCGAATGAACCACGAGAGCCGTGACAACCGGAAAGGTCTCATGTAATGTGACGCATATATCGCGCAGTACACCCACGCGCCGTCCTTCAATATCAAAGATGCTCTGGCGGAGCAATGTGCTTAAAAAAATCATTGGAATCACCACCTTTCATTGAGAGTAATAAAGTCCATATACTTATCCACAAACATGTGGATAAGTGGATAACTAGTCGGCCTGCGTAACCAAAGTTACAAAGAACATAGGCATAGTAAGGTGCTGCACAGCTCCAAAAAGAGGAGCGTACAGACCGTTTCATACGCGAAATTCATGCAGGGGACTACTGCTTGGGAGGATAACCGTGCAGGGTATCCGTCCATTCAGGGACTCACTGGCAGGTGGGAAGTTGCTTACTCAACCAACATTGGGGGAAAGTGATGTGTGCCCGTCGAGTAAGGTAATGAAGTGATGAAGCAGTTGGCTTCCTCAGGGGAGGCGATGAAAAGACATCAACTCAATAAACCATACTCGGTGGTGAGTAGAACTGTCCCGTGAGCAGGCACGCGAAACACACATAGCCTACTATGACTAGGGCCAGCGTCCATAGTTCCCTCACCTCCTTTTTCCGCCAGTTGTAATCCGCGCCAGTGGCGACGTCTTACAAAACGTCTAAAACCTCATCTGGAGCGCTATCACAACCGTGGGTACGACAAAAAGTATTTCTGTATCTGTATTAAGAGTATAGCACGCGCGTTATCTATTGGGCAAGTGCGTTGGTGTACATAGGATAATTGGGGGTGACCAGGACAGGGCGACCGCAAGCACGCGGCGTGATGCGCGCCAGCAGGCGATCAAGCGATAATTGGGGGTGACCAGGACAGGGCGACCGCAAGGGATCGCCCGTACATTTTGCAGAGGTGGTAGTCAGAAAGGATACGCACCTGTTAGAATATATCAAAACGAAGGGGCTGCATCCGCAGCCTCTGTATGGCACAACTTGCTGCAAATAGAGGGAGCATGTAGAAATGCCTTTCGCCACTCTTGAAATAATCATCATCATCCTGCTTATCATCGCCAATGGGGTGTTTGCCATGTCTGAGACGGCCTTTATTTCGGCACGCAAGGTTCGACTGCAACAACGGGCCAATGAAGGCGATTTGAAAGCTGCCGCCGCACTGGAATTAGCCAACTCACCCAATCGGCTGCTCTCTACCGTTCAGCTTGGTATCACGCTTATCGGCATCTTAGCAGGAGCTTTTGGTGGAGCAACGGTCGCCCAGGCAGTAGCAGTGTATATACGTGCTATCCCCTGGCTTGCTCCCTATAGTGATGCCGTCGCGCTTACTGTCGTAGTAGCAGGCATCACCTATCTTTCACTTGTTATCGGTGAACTGGTTCCCAAACGCATCGCGTTAAACAATCCGGAACGCATTGCCATCTTTATGGTCACTCCTATGCGTACGCTCTCCACCATTGCCTCTCCCTTTATCCATTTACTCAGCATTTCAACAGAGGGCATATTGCGACTGATAGGCTTGCGACCCTCTGGTGAGCCGCCAATCACCGAAGAAGAGATCAATGTCTTAATTGAGGAAGGTACGCAGATCGGAACATTTGAAGCTGCCGAACAAGACATGGTCGAAAGGATATTTCGCATGGGTAACCGGCGCGTCAACTCCTTGATGACCCATCGGCCTGATATTGTCTGGTTAGAATCAACTGATACATCGCAAGAAATACGTCAAACGATACATGAGAGTACCTATTCCCGCTTCCCTGTTTGCCACGAGGGCCTCGACAATGTACTTGGCATGGTCCATGTGAAAGATTTGTTACTGCAATGTATGGCGGGTCAGCCTTTTGACGTAAAGGCGGTCTTGCAAGAGCCACTCTATGTTATCGAAAGCACAAGCACGTTAAAGGTGCTGGAGTCGTTCAAGGAAACAGGCAAACAGGCGGCACTGGTCATTCAGGAGTACGGGGATATTCAGGGCTTGATCACGCTGAATGACATACTAGAGGCGATCGTGGGTGATATCTCTTCAACTGGCGACCTGGATAACCCCCAGGCGGTTCAACGCGAGGATGGTTCATGGTTATTTGATGGCATGTTGCCTATCGATGAATTTAAAGATATCCTGCACATTCGAGAATTGCCTGAAGAGGCAAGCGGTGACTACGAGACGTTAGCCGGCTTCGTATTAATAGAACTTGGCCGTGTCCCGATTGCCACCGATCACTTTGAGTGGGGCACACTTCGCTTTGAAGTAGTGGATATGGATGGACGGCGCATCGACAAGGTACTTGTGCAACCTATCAGGGATTATAACGCCAATTCAACAAACTAACCCATGTCTACGTCAACAGCTTTTCAATCGTTTGTAACAGATCGTTCAGTTCAAACGGTTTATTAGGGAGTCTCCTGTATGAATGCCTCAACAATAAACTCACCGATATGTTCATCATCCTCAACCACTAAAATGGTTTTCATAGTGTTATGATCTTTTTCTGAGGAGGCGTGTTGTAGTTTGACAGACATATTCCTCCTCCAAGTAAAATGACGACAATTGCAGTGGTGCTCAGCTATTACACGCATAAGAAGTGGAAGCAGTTTCAACCTGTTGACGCCCTTTCTCTGCCATGGTACCATGAAGAAGAGGCTACTACTTGTACAGGTACAATTTGAAAAGAATGATCATTCCTTATTTGTGCTTGTGGATAGGCAGCAAAGCAGTTTTCAATCAACCCGAAAGATGATTGTAGAAGGCCTGATATGCATAAACTGGCGTCCTGGCGCGAACTATTAGAATCCATTATTACTACTCCTGCTGAGCGCGAACGCATTGCCGCTGTAATTGGCGTACGCTCGATCACTTTGACGCGCTGGCTCAAAGGCGAGTCGGTACCACGTCCACAGAATCTGCGCCAATTGCTCCATGCCTTGCCGAGAGCGTATCAAGATCAGTTCCAGGAACTTCTTGAGCGTGAAGGGTGGCTGTCACCTCTTTCTGTAGAAGCGGAAGCTGCCCTGGTGGAAAAAATATCTTTTATGTTCGTCAACGAAGTGCTTGATACTCGTGCCACTACGCCTGACACACTCCGCTTCTGGGCAGTCAGCCGCCAGATCTTGCAACATGCGATCAGACACCTCGATCCTGAGTCGGTGGGGATGGCGATTACGGTGGTACGCTGCATGCCTCCTGGCAGTGACGGCAGAATTCATAGCTTGCGTGAGAGCGGAGGACTGGGCACTCCCCCGTGGGAGAGCAATTTGGAACATCAGGCCATGTTTCTGGGAGCGGAATCCCTGGCAGGATATGTGATGACGTCTAGTCGACCTGCCACCGTCCCAAATCTCACAGATGACACACTGTTCCTTCCTTCCTACCGCGCGGAATATGAAATGAGCGCGGTAGCTTCCCCTCTCTTGTATGCCAATCGTATTGCTGGCTGCCTCCTGTTCTCCAGCACGCAGCCCAATTATTTTGCGCAAACGTCTCGGCTCACGCTCATCCATGGCTACACCAATTTGATGGCCCTGGCGTTCGAGCCGGAGGAGTTCTATCCTCCTGAGCTTATCGATCTGCCTGTAATGCCACCTCTTGAGGTACAGCGCAGGCATCTCGCCCATTTTCGGGAGCGCGTGATAGATCACATGAGAGCGTCTACACAGACGAAACAGCCACTGACATTTATTCAAGCAGAACAGCTGGCATGGCAGCAGATCGAAGACATTCTGCTGCACTTGCCACCCGAATGAGAGTTGACAGAAATTGTGAATATAGAGCGAACCCAGAAAGAAGGAGCGTTTCCATGGCAGTAACACCAGAGCCTTTAGAGCCAGCCAGAAGTGATAGTAGCTATTTTATCAAAGACAGCGGCGCTGAGCTGGCACGTCTTGTCGAGCAAGAGCGTGCCTTCGCAAAGGCACTCGGTGGATTATTGCCGGAGCAGCCCGATGAAGCAGCATTCCTGGCCCCAATGCGGAGCGTGCTTGACGTCGCTTGTGGATCCGGGGGCTGGGCTCTCACACTTGCACAGGCGTATCCTCATTTGGAGGTGATGGGCTTCGACATCGATGAACGGATGATCAACTACGCCAATACACAGGCGCACGCGAGCAGACTGGAAAACGCCAGTTTCAGGGCGCTAGATGCGCGCAAGCCGCTGGACTATCCCACTGATTCCTTCGACCTGGTCAATGCGCGCTGGATCTCGGTGATAGGCACCGACGCGTGGCCGGGCACTATCCGGGAGATAGTGCGCATTGCGCGGCCTGGCGGTGTCATCCGCCTCACCGAAAGCGAGGACTTTGGCCTCACCTCCAGTCCAGCGTTCGAGCAATTGAGCCAACTGTTCATACGCGCAATCAAGCAAGGCGGCATTGCTTTCTCCCCCACGGGGCGAACGACCGGCCAAACGCCCAGGCTGGCACGCTTTCTGCGCGATGCCGGTTGCCGGCACATCCAGCAAAAGGCGTTTGTGATCGATTGGTCAGCAGGGACGGATGCGCACGAAGAGATGTTCCAGGATCACAGGGCGCTCCTCAAACTAATCCAACCCTATCTCATCAAAATGGGGGTGACCACACAAGAGGAAGTTGACCGCTTGCATCGTGAGGCGGAGATAGAGATGCTCTCGCCCGATTTTTCCGCCCTCTGGTACCTTCTCACCGTGTGGGCCTACAAGCCCTGACATGAAAGACACGGGATGGCAAAGTTTCTTGTACAGCAGCCATTTATGACTCGCTCTGCAACGAGTTGACAAGAATGCCAACCACCTGAAACCACGACGGCTCGGAAAGAGGATTCTTTTCGAGCCGCATGCCCAGCTTGCGCATGACACCTATGGACGCGGCATTATCATAAGTAGTTGTCGCCACAATACGTTGCACATGTAACTGTGTAAAAGCATAGTCGACCAGCGCTCTGGCCGCTTCGGTCGCATATCCCTTGCGTTGAAAGGCAGGAGAGAAGGCATAAAAGAGGCCAAATTCAGTGGTGAATAAGCGTTCGATGGCATTATCAATGGTGGAATGGAATGAGGGTAGCTGCTCGAACGGTCCTAAACATGGCACGTAGCCACAGGCCCCTATGAGCTGTCCCGTCTGTTTCAGCGTAACCGCCCGGTCACCATAGGGTGGTTGATACAGTTTGGCCAGCTCTTCATAGTTCATCACCGTCCACTGCAGCCATTTTTGGCGCTCGTCGCGTGACGTTGCTCCTTCGGTGCCAAAGTCTGCGGCAGCCAGGTCAATATCTAGCAGTTGGTGAATGTCGTCAAGGTCATTTATGGTGAAGGGTCTGATGAGCAGGTGTTCGGTTTGTAGGGGTGGAAGGTGTGTCATGGTTTTGATTCCTTTTTGTGATATAGGATTCCTATAATGGGGCTATTGTAGCATGGGGCGATTCCTGTGACATATTCAGACCTTACTTTCCATTGATCGATGGATAACGCCTGATTCACGAACCCCTGTAATGCCCCAGATCAAGCGCTCCATTGGGTCAGGTTCTTGCTTGCGGAAATCTACCCAGGTCATCCCTTTTAGAAAGATTGGTAGTTGTGGCTTATGTGGAGCATCTGGTAGCAGAACCGGAATAACAGGACAATCTCGCTCAACAAATTCACTGAGAAAAGCATACAATTCATTGCGTTGCCACGGCCCTAACCCCTCTTTGCCAACAAACACAGCCGCGGATTTAATTTTCTCAATTTGCTTTTCCAGTAGTGGCTGCCAGGGGCGTCCTGGTGGCAATTCCCACTCATCCAACCATGGCAAAATACCCTGTTCCTTCAACTCTTCCGCAATCTTCTTCACGGCGGCTTTATCCTCGCCATTATGACAGAGAAAGACATCAAAGGCTCCTGTTTCGATCTTACCTTGTAGAATCGTTTGCGCTGTTTCGCGATCTCGTTGTTCATCAGCAGCTTGATCCATTGCTTGCACGACCGCTGAAGGTGCCGCCGTAAGTCGCTCTTCCCAGTCAAGCAGCGAGATACGCTGTTTCTCGCAATCTGGACAAATTAACCAATCTAATCCACGTTGTAAGCGCCGCTGCACAAGTTGATTGGGAATGACGTATCCACACGTCTCGCACACAAAGATGCGCCTGCGCTTAACACTCTCGAACAATGCTCGGCGTTGCAGGTGAATTTGTACGTACTCATCAAAGTAGAGGCAGATCTCTGCGCTGACCGCCTTATCGAAGAACAACGTTAAATTAGCGCGCCCCTCGCCACTATTTTGTAAGAACATACCGCAGGTTCCCCCTGTCCGCGTTGTATACGTTACCGCGTTCTGCCACAACGCCTTCAGCTTGAATAACCCACTATGCGAGAGGCGTACTGCTAATGTTGCATACACATTCAGCACAGGACCCTCAAAACTAAAAATCGCCGCCTTGCCCTCTGGATCAGGCAAATCGGGATTGATACGGGTAGACTGTGAAGGAAAGACCAGGTATGGCCCATCATCGGCCTGCTCGCGCAAGGCTACTTCATACCTGAGTAAATCCTCGACCATGGCGATCAGTAGCACTTTCTCTTGCTCCCTATCTTTGAGGCGCTCATCTTGCGGCATGGTAAACTTCACCGCGTGTACAGCCTCTTCTGAGATACTCCCCAGACCCTCTGGTTCATCCTTTACTGCATTCACCAATGCCGAAGCATAGGCATCCAGCATCTCAGGTTGTAACAACACAAGTTTACCGAAACTGAGCTGTCGAATCAGGCCGCGCGATTCCACCCGACCAATACAGGTCTTGAACTGCTCGTACAAATTCTCCGGCTTCTCCGCGGTCTTGCCGACCTTCAGAAATGTATGATACAGGTCATCGACGGTAGAAAGCAGTCGACCCTCTTCTTTCTCAGTGATTAAAAAGTCTTTGATACGCTGAAAGAGGTCTGTCGAACTCACTTTTGGCTGTGTTTCCCAGTCAATCGCGTCCTTAATTGTTCCAATTAACTCAGCGATATTCTTTCCATCCCTGGCACTCGTCTCGTAATATCCATCAAATCCTAGTTCTTCCATCAGCGCCTTAATACGTGCCTGGCTCACACCCGTCCCTCCCCTATCTACTCGTGCTGCTACCAGAAACTTCTTCATCGGCGTTGCGGCATTCCCCTGAACGCGCTGGGCCAGTCGTAACGCCCGATCCCAGTGATATACGCCAGCGAAGGGATCTGTCTCACTACGGGCATCGAAAATCACGAGTGCCACAGCCACTTCGTTCAGATACAACTGGTGGATCAGGCGATATCCTGGCTGTCCTGCTAGGTCCCACAGCACTGTCTCGCGTGTCTCCTTGCGCCCACCATCAAGCTCAACCTCCTTGCTCTCAAAGATCCACACTCTCCGACCATGTGTTGACTCAGTAGCGGCAAAGGGCTGACCCGTAAGGACTAGACCAAGACCAGATTTACCAACGCCGCTATCACCCACGAGGACAACTTTAGCATTTGTGTAGTGGACTGAAGGTATTGCTGAAGGAGTACTGAGTATGGTAGCAAAGTCTAAATTCCAGACGCGGATGACTGTATCAAGATTCCCTAGAGTAGCCAATATAGGTGATTTTGGATGAAACTGCAGGCTGGCCAAATTAGAAGAAGATTCATTGAGGATTGCAACAGTTTCCCAAACATCTGATCTCCAAAGTCGAACTGTTCCATCGAGAGATTTCGAAGCAAGAAGGTGACTATCTGCAGAGAAGGATAATGAAGTAATTGCGTCTGTATGGCCTTCAAGCATGCGCATTTGCCGTCCAGTAGTTCCATCCCAGAGGCGGATAGTGCCATCGTGGGAGCTAGAG
>JRHI01000783.1_pt1 | contig 31999 bp, 26 predicted proteins | sample 215371 | NCBI WGS metagenome assembly JRHI01 (sample SAMN02929681, study PRJNA255918) | sediment metagenome | biome: cave system; feature: Ice Cave; material: Sediment; isolation source: sediment from deep within a dark volcanic ice cave with no known source of... ...
TCGGTTGATCTGTCCGGGCTGACGACCGCCATGTGACCGTCCGTGCCGCCAGCCGGTTGAGCATAGGCGGGGATCCGGATGCGATGGTTCTCGATCGATTTGCAGTGATAGACTGGATCGTTATTGCAGTGGATGGTGTAGAGCGGATCGCTATCGGACGCAAAATACACCGGGTGGTAGTAGTCGTATTTTTCGTTCGCGTCGCTGGCGATCACGAACCCCGCCCAGAATCCGTTCCGGTTGCTAAAGCTGAGCAGTTTTCGGATGCTGACTTGCGAGTTGGCCCGGGTGGCGGCATTGGCCGGGATCAGGCGATTGAACGGTGAGCGGCCGGAAAACAGTGGCCAGCCGGTTGGCGCCCGACGAATGGAAGATACCAATGAGGCGGCGAGGCGGGGGCTATTCGAATCCGCAGGCGTACCACTGCCGCTGAGGCCGCTTGCGGTAAGAATGAAGACCGCGCACAGTGCCAGGGCAGGCCTCACGTAGGCACACCTACCCGGCGCCAAAATTTGCGGTTCGCTGCCCGGCGGTATGCAACATCAGCGCTGGTTAGGCTTTCCGAAGACGAGTGTCGGCCCAGTAGATGCGCCGTTAGTGGCAGGTGCGCAATTGGAGGGAATGTTGCCAGACGCTTCGCTTACGTAGAGCGGCCGCCGCGCCGCTACGCTGGAACTGCGGGCAGCGAGCTTTTGGGCGAGGGCGAGGATGCCAAACAGAAGCCACGTGTACTTTTTGTTCATGAGATCGAGGAACAGCGCGGCAGTGAAGACTGCCAGCACCGCGCCTTCCAGGGTGAGCCGGAGATCGTAGAGACGATCGCCCGGCCGGATGTCTCTAAGCGCGCGAAATTGCGTATACCATGCCAGTAAGACGAGCACCAGCCCGATGACGCCCAGTTCGACGGCCGCCAAGATGATTACGCTGTGCGAATTCATGTCCCACACGTAAGGGTCCGCTTGGTAAACCTCGAAGAAATACTTGTTAAAGGCATTCGCAGAATTTCCGTACCCCGAACCTACAAGCCAATTGTGCTTGAATGCCTCCAGGCCGATAGCCCAGACCGACGACCGACCCGCGCCGCCGCTCGAACCTGCGGTTTGCAGGCGGTTAAGAAAATATCCCGACGCCGGAATCAGGCCGGGCAGAGCGAGCACCGGCACGAGCAACAGTTGCGCTCGATGCTTGCTTTTCCAACCGTAGTAGATCAGCAGTACGGCCAAGCCAATAAACGCGCCGCGTGACGCGAGCACGAAGAGCGCCCCAATCAGGAGTGCCACGATTACGGCCAGCGCGGCTTTAACAAGYGCGCGTCGCGTTCGGAGTGCRACCATCATCACAATCGCCAGCGGCAAGAGGAGCGATGCGCTCATGTGATTCGCATCAAATACGTGTTGGAACCCTTGTGTGGTGCTCCGTATGAGGACGCGATCGGCATATAAATGGCTGCCAACAGAGAATTGAGCGAGCACGTAGCACGCGGTTGCGCCCCCGCCGATTGCAACGGCCACCAGAACGCCCCGAACGTCAGCTTCATCGGCCGGGGCGAGCGCTACGAGAGCGTAAAGGACGAACAATTGTAAGAATGTCGAGAATGCTGGCCACCAGACATCGGAACTCATTGCCCAAAAACCGCTAGCCGCTATCCAGATAGTGAACCCTGCCCAGACAAACACTGCGCGGCTCGGCTTGAGTAGCGTTTTCGTACGCAGGAGCCAGATGACGATCAAGAACGCCGACAGGATCGCAATTAAGCGCGACAAGTTCCCCAGTTGGCCTAAGTCGATGAATTCGTCGATTGGCACGATCAGAGCATAGAACGCGTAGGGAAACAGCAAAGGACGCCTCAGGGCGAAGTAGATGGCGACCGGGCTTAAGCCCACCACGAACGCCAAGAAGACGTTCGTCATCGACCCTTCGGAGAACAGCTTAGCCGACAGCACCAAGAAGATCGTTGCTGCAATGAGAACGGCGATCTTTTTCAGTCGCCACCGGCCGGTGGCTGACGTTAATGACGAAGGGACCGCGCGAGCCACGATTGGTCTCCCTTAAGACAAGGTCGAGCACGGTTTCTCTTGCGCACTCGTTCGGCCTGCGGTGCCAAATACCACCGGCCTGAAGCACTACTTGTCCTAGGCCAATTGGCCTAAACAAGTGTCATCGAGATGTAGCGGCGCCATCGGCGGCGAAGATTCGGACCGTGAAAGAGCAGGATGCGCAAACTTTACGGCAGTTGCCGCTTCAAGCGCCGCTGGCGCTTGGCGACTCGGACCGCGATTCCGAATTTAGTGGACTGCTAGCCACCCTCTGGCGCCGCCGCGTTGCATTTCTCGTAATCTTTCTTTCTTTTACCGCCTTGGTTGCGGCGTTCACGATTTTCGTTCCCCGATCCTACATCACGACGGTGACGATGATCGGTGGCCGCGGTTCCGGTACCGCATCGACTTCGGACGTGTCGGGCCTTAACGTCACCTCCATTCCGCTTCTCAATGCGTTGCTGGCGGCTGGGGTGCAGTCTCCCGAAACGTACGTCGCGCTAGCACGATCGCAGACCCTATCTCAGCAGGTCATCGACAGCCTCCGGCTCCGGATCGAGCCACGCAAACTTTTGAACCACGTCAAAGTGAGGCCGCTGACCAACACGAAGATGCTCGAGCTTTCGGTTTCATGGTCCGATCCGCAGAACTCGGCGCTGATCGCAAATCAGTTCGCGCGAGTGTTTGTCGAGCACCAACGAGCACTCATTTCAAGGCAGGCAGAAGACGTACTTGCGTTCCTGTCAAAACAGCTACCGTCCGCTGAAGCCGCCGTGAGTCGCGCCGAAAGCCAGCTGAGGATCTATCAAACCAAGACCTCCATCGCCGACCTGCCGACACAGATGCAGTCAGCAATCGCCGCGCGGGCGGCGATTGAGTCGCAGATCGTGCAGCTCAACGCGTCGTATCGCCAGTCGGAGGCTCAGCTCGCCACCGTTCGAGGGCAAATCGCTCAGACTTCATCCACGGTCAACGGCGCTTCTCACACCGCTCAAAATCCGGTGGCGGCACAGCTACGAACGCGACTCGCCGAGATCGACACGCAACTTGGAGTAGCGCGTAAACAATATACGGATAGCCATCCAACGGTCGTCGCGCTGCGCCTACAGCAAAATGAGGTTCGACGCGCGCTGGCGGCGCAGCCCGACCGAATCTTGGCCGAAAATGTGGTGACTACAAATCCGCTTCGCGATATGTTGGACAAACAGGCGGCGCAACTTGGCAGCGAAATGTCGGGCGACCTTTCAGCCCGCGCGGCGCTCCAACGAGAGCTGGCGGCGGTGACGCCCGCGCTAAAGCGAATGCCGACGCAAGCGATCCGGCTAGCCGACCTTCAGCGCAACCGCAAGTTGGCGGAAGACATGCTGACGTCGCTGCAACAAAAGTACAAAGAGGCCACCATCTCCAGGACGACGTCGCTCAGCGACGTAACCGTGACGGAATTCGCCAGAGCCGATGGCGCAGTCGTTCAGCCAAATCCGCTGATGGTCTTAACGCTCGGGCCAGTTCTCGGAATGCTGCTCGGGCTGGTGGGTGCGCTGACGTTGGAGTATTTCGATAACAGCATTAAGGACGAGCGCGATCTGCGACGGCAATTTACGCTGCCGACTCTAGCGACCCTGCCGCGACTGCCCGTTGGGGAGGCGAAAGCGTTGCCGTCAGTACGCGGCATGATGTTCGAATCGTTTCTGCGGCTGTTGATGTCGTTGCGCTATTCCTCGGAAAAGCCGTTGCGGACATTGGCGGTGACCAGCCCTGGTTCCGGCGAAGGAAAGTCGACGATTGCGCTTAACGCCGCGATTTCAATGGCGGCCGTCCATCCATCAATCCTGCTCATCGATGCCGACATGCGAAAGCCGGCCTTGCAGAAGCGTTTAGGACTGAAGAACAGCGCCGGGCTGTCCGATGCATTGGTTGGTACGGCTCAGCTGCGGGATGTCATCCAGACCACGAAATATCCCGGCTTAGATTTTATCGGTAGCGGATTTGCCGCACCCAACCCATTCGCGCTCTTTCAATCCGCGCGCTTTGGACAACTCCTTGAAGAATTGGGCCGGTCGTATGAGATGATCGTGTTCGACACGCCACCGCTGTTGCCACTGACCGATGCCGCTATGATCTCCGCGAAAGTGGAGGGGACCGTCCTGGTGGTTGCGGCCGGCGAGACGGATTCAAATTCGACGAAACGCGCCGTTCGACTCCTGACGAGCGTCACGAACGCAAACCTATTGGGGTTCGTCTTAAACAAGGTCGATCCTGACGCCAAGGATATGGACTACGGTTATTATACAGCATTGTACGACGCGCACTCGAAATCGCAACTCCTGCTGCCTGTGCCTGAGGGCGCCGCGCGGGGTTGATCGCACCCGGCTCACCGGCAACTGACAATGGCGAACCCCGCTTCGAGGGCGGGTTCCGGGCTCAAATGGGTGCGGATATATGGGCGCAGATATAAAGTGAGAAGTGGCCGATTGGCCGGCGGAAGGCACTGGCGGAGCTACCCGCAGGCGGATTCTCCGTTTACAATGGACCGGCGCCGTTCCGGTACGGGACACCCTTGTTCGCCGTGTGCCTCGCGGGTCTAGGCCTGTATCTCAAGAGGAACGATCGGGCTGTCGCCATCCTACTTGGCGCGACTGCGATGAGTTGTGTAGTGTTCTTCGTGAACCCGTTTTGGGACCTAAACAGAACCTTCGAGCTGCCATTATATCCGGTCGTCGCGGTCGGATTTGCGATCGCAACCAACGCAATCGCGAGCATTGCCCGTTGGAAAACTGACGAGGGGGCCCAGTCTATAGGCACCTAGTGGTGTGTGATGGTTACTTGGCGCCCCTTACGTATCGCGTAAAGCGACGAACATCGCTGCCAGAACGAGCAGGCCACCAAGCGTGGCGACGAGCGACAGCGTTTCACGGAAGATGAGTGCGGCCAGAATTGCGGCGAGAACGGGTTCGAGCAAGGTCGTGAAGGCCACGACATTTGCTGGAACGAGGCGCAGCGCCGCGTTGAGGGCTGTGTGCCCGAACAGCTGCGAAACCAGCGCCATCGCAAGGATCCCGAGCCATGCCGACGCCATCGCGGGCGGAGGCGGCGGCTGATGCGCCGCCAGCGACGCCGCTGCCAGCGCAATTGTTGCCCACGCGTAAGTGCGGGCCACGATGTGCATCGTGGGAATTCGGCGCTCGCCTACGGCCGACATCGTGACCTGGCGAACGATCAGCAAATAGATACCGAACGTCAGACTTCCTACGAGCGCGAGCGCCTCGCCGTCGAGCGTTCGGCCTGGCACTGGCGGCGACGAAGTCTTGCCGACAACCAGCAACCACAGCCCAGCTGCCGCTAAACCGAGGCCGATAAGGTACCCCATGCTCGGCCGGCGCCTCCCCGCGATCGCCTCGTACGTTGCGGTCCAGATCGGGGTCGTGCACACCAGCAATGTGGCGACGGCAACCGTCGTGTAGCGCAGCGACCCAATCCAAGTGACGAAGTGCACCGCCAAAACGAGACCCGCACCGGCGAGCGCAACCTCCACCGCAATAGCGAGTCGGCGCGGTCGCGTCAGCAGGGCAACGGTTCCAACGATGGCGGCCGCGATCGCTAGTCGCAACGCTGAGACGACGACCGGCCCGGCGCCCTCGAGAGCGTAACGCGCAAAGATCGCGGCCGCACCGACCGCCAACTGCGCGCCGCCCAACAAAAAAAAGGCCGCCGGCTTGTCGAGAGCCGGCGGCCGAAGACCCTGCGGGCCCAGCGTTATTTTGGTGGACCCTGACACACGCCGATCGCATTGGAACCCTGGTTACAAGGCGGAATTACCGGGGGTTGAGGCTGGCTGACCGTCGTCACTCCGTTACTGATGCCGCCGCCGATCGCCCCGATCAACGGAAAGAGCAGACCGATCGGAAACCGCGCCGAGTGCGCGGCGGGCAGGGCCACCGGCGCTGTGATCGGTGCTGCCACCGGCGCTGTCGCTGCGGCGGCGACGAGGGGCTGCGGCGGCGCTAAGGTCACCGGCGTTTCTGGGGCGGGCGCAACGGCGACGCTGGAAGAGGCGGGCGTCTTGCGCGCCTTGGCGATGTGCGGCCGATGAACGAGCGAGAGGTTGCCGCAGACCTGAGGAATCAAGACCGTCGTCCCGTCGGACAGCGCAACTTCCCAACCCATGACTCGGTCGCGCATTACCACGTTTCGCAGCGCGTACGGCTTGCCTCGGTGGTTGCCGGCCATCGCTTCGACGCGACTCGGCAGCCGGACGTAAATGGCCTTACCGTCGAGCAGCGCCGAGCGAAATTCCCGGTACTCGGCTGGGGTGAGCCCGATCTTGCTGGCGGCATCGCCGTAAAGCTTTGGGTGATCGCGGGTCGCGCTCCAGACGTCCTCGGCCGTATGCGGCGCGACGGTCATCATGCGATCGGCGTACAAGTTGATCGGAACAGGTGTCATGCAGACGGGCTCCTTCTCTGCAAGTATACCCTTTCCCGAGGGTATTTATGAGAGACCTTGGGAGATTTGGCATAGGACCTAAGTCCCAACACCGGCCGGTGCGGATGTCGTCGGTTTCGAGATTTCGCTGGGGGCGAGGAGCGGTCCCGGATCGGGCGGACCAAGGTGCGCCGCGACGTGATCGACGATCGGAGTCGGGTCGAAATGTGCGGTGAAGTGCCGCATTGCGGCCGTCAGCAAGCGAACCTTGGTTGAGGCCGGCATGCCCATCGCCGGGAAGAACTGCAATTTTGGGGCGTCGCTTCCGTCGATGAAATCTAGCGGATGAAGCAGCAGCGACGGTTCGACCCCGGTTGCTCGGCACAGCGTGAGCGCACTGCGGAAGTACGCCAAGCCGGCCGCCTCGGCGTAGCAGCTCAAGTACAAAAAATAGCTAAAGTGGATGGGCACTTTGAAAATCGGCATCGTGGTCACGGGGATTAATGCGATGCGTCGACCCGCCGCCGAGACGACACGGATTGTGAGCGGCTCTAGGCCGTCGCGCCACGAACCGAACAGCGCGCGCCGGCGATCGCGTTCCGCTGCGCTCAGCTTGCTCGTGCGAAAATAATACGCACGGGCAAGTGGCCCGATGAACGTCGGCAGGGTCGATGCGTCGTAGTCGTAGCCCAGGCGCGCAATCGTCTCGAGGATGACCGGCGAACGCGCGTAGCCCGGCCCGCGAAATCCGCGGATCTCAGCGCCGGTCGCCGTGCGGATTGCATGATCGGCTTCGCCTAGCTCGCGTTCGATTTCTTCGCGCGAATTTTGGGCGAGATAGGGCTCGTGCTTGAACGAATGATTCCCGATCTCGTGCCCGGCTTCGGCGATCGACCGCAGCACGGCGTGACGCTCCGGCAGCGCCGCGTCTTGCCCGACGATGAAGACGGAAATCTTGACCCGGTGGTCGGCGCAGAACTCCAGCGCTCGCGGCACGACCAGGTCCAGATACGATGGCAGCGCCTGCCAATTGGGATCACCGTGCGTCTTGAGATACGACCATTCGTTGTCGAGGTCGAGTGAGAGGCTGGCGCGCCGGCGCGAACTGCTCACTAGCTGGCGGATTCGTGGACGTGTTCCAGGCACAAGGTTCTGAATGCCTTGTTAGCAAGCTCGACGGTCTGGTTCGCATTCAGGGTGCCGTTGATGATCTGAGCGGCCGTGACGATGCTCAGCCCCGGAATGGAGGTCGTCATCGCCGGCACCGAGTCGGAATAGTGCAGTGTCGTGATCGGGAATACGTGAGGGACGCGCGATATTCGGGTGGCAACAATCGTCTTGCGGTCGAAGTTCGGATGCATCCGCACAAGGGCGCGCACGAACCGCTCCTCAATCTCATCATCGCTAAGCCGGAAGAGTTCGTCGTCGGGTGCCACGTACTTTGGCAGATAGACCAGCGCCCGGCCGCCGAAGTTCTTCCGATCGACGACGGCCGACATATTGACGATCGCGCTGAACGGCACCCATGTATCGGTGATATTGGTGACGTAGTAATCGGTGAGCGGCTCTTCGACCAGCAGCGAAGCGCAGACGATGCCCTGGTATCGAACGTGACGCAGCTTCTCGATTTCGTCATCTTCCAGGGTCGGGCAAAGGCGCGCGGTTAGTGGCGCTGGCGTCGTAACGATCACTTCGTCGAACTCGAGCTCGCCGCCGGTTTGCAATTCGACGCGCAGCCCCGTAGCTGATTCTGTGATCGAGCGGACCGGCGCGTCGAGCACGATCTTGACGTCCAACTCGCGCAAACGCTCCTCGAAGCGAGCCAGAACGCGTGCGTAGCCACCGTCGATGTAGCCGAACAGCTCGCGCTTCTCGCCGCTGCGTCGCGCGCCGTAGAGCCGCGAGATAATTGCCCAAATGAAAGCGGCCGAAACGTGAGGCGCGAATTCACCGATCTTCGCCTTGAGCAGCGGCTCCCAGATTGTCCGATACGTGCGCGCACCGCACAGGCCCGAAAGCCACTCTTTGGCGGTGACGGATTCGAGTTTGCGCCCGTCGCGTATCGAGGACGCGTAGAGGATTGCGATCCCGAGCCGCGCTTTGGCGGCATGCGAGAGCGGCTTGAACTTGATGAAGTCCACGACGCTCGAGAACTCGTGATACCGGCCGCCGGTGTAAAATCCGGTGCGGGTCGTCGACCAGGAAAACTGATCGCGCAAGCCGAGCTCTTCGAGCAAATTAAGCAGGTGCCTATCCGACATCAGCGTGACGTGGTAGTGACGATCCCACACGATGTCGCCGAGCTGCCACGGCATCGCGAGGCCGCCGAGACTCGGCGCCGATTCGATGATCGTCACTGCGCGGCCGACTTGCGCGTGCCGCAGCGCCAAGGTCATCCCGAGCAGGCCGCCGCCGACGATGCCGACGACCGATTGTGGACCGGTGCGCCGCGAGTGGACCGGCGAATTCATCATGGTGGTCATCATCTGGCGAGAAACTCCGTTTTCTGGTGGCTTTGTTCCATGTGGGTTTGAGTCCAGCGGCCGACCGGCAGCCGGGATGTCGCCCGTTGCAGGTGGCGAATCGTGCGAACAACGGTCATGGTGTGCTGGATGAGCTTGCGCAGGGGCATGCGGCTGGCACCCTGCCGGCGCGCTGGAGGCCAGCACAGGTGCGCGGGAACTTCGACGATTGGTTCGCCCCGCTGCAACGCTTCGGCGAGCATCCACGAATTGAACTCACCGACGGTTTCGTTCTGGAGGACCTGACCCACAAACTCGGTGCGGTACGCGCGCACCATCCCGGTGAACGTCGAGATCCTCCGGCCGGAGAACCACCAAAAGAGCCCGTTTGCGATGCGGCTCGCTAGCAGCCGGACCAGCGGCACGTTGGAGACTTTCCCACCCCGCATATACGGGGACGCCAGAGCGATCGTCGCGTCGTCGGCAATCAATCGTTCAGCCAGCGTCTCAATGAGGTCCGGAGAATAGCTCAGATCGGCGTCCAAGCACACGATGTACGGATGGCGAGCCGCTCCGAGCCCAGTGCGAAGGGCTGCAGCGAGGCCGCGATTTCGCTCGTGCCGGAGCACGCGCACCCGCGGATGGGAGGCGGCGAACGCGTCGATGATCGCCACCGACGCATCGCGGCTGCCATCGTCGACCACGATCAACTCATTGGGATAACAGGAAACGCACGTCACCAAAATCTCGTTGATGCGGTCGAGCGTTCGTTGAAAATCGGCCCCCTCGTCAAACGCGGGGAGCACGACAGAGATGGCGGAACCCATAAAGTAACTATATGCCCGGCTAACGTAGGACTGCAAAGGGCCATTAGCAAGTGAAAGCGGGACTTCTAGCCCACCTCGCAACCGCTCTACTGGTCCCGCCGGTTGCTGCTAGCACGCTGACGGCTATGGTCCGAACAGACCTGTGAGGAATCGGGACCCGGTGCTAGGGTACGGATAGGATGGACGCCACGCTTCAAACCGAACGGATCGACGCCTCAGCCGCAGGCCTGAGCGTTCGCGCCGTCAGACCTCGACGAGATCCGCCGCGATTTGGCTTCTGGTGGGCACTCTTGCTATTGGTCTCGGACTTGACGATGTTCGTCGGTTCGGCTTTGCTCGTCGTCACCGTGGGCCGTAATGGGATCGCTACCTTCTACCGCCGGCCCGACCTGTTCATCACTATCTGCGTAGTCATCGCGACCTGGCTGCTGTTGTTCCGGCTCAACGGGCTCTATCGCCGCTCGTTTTCGGCGTCGTTTCGCGACGAGATCTACGGAACGGTCGCTGGCCTCCTGCTCGGCGTTGCGCCGGAGCTGATCATTTTTACGATTATTCCGGCGATATCTCCATCCCGCAGCTTCCTGCTCGAGCTTTTCGCCGTCTCGGCCGTCACCGTCGGCTTCGCTCGGGCATTTCTACATCAAATTCGCACGCGAGTCGCCTTTCGCACATCCCGCCGAGTCGCCATTGTCGGCGCGGCCAGCCGGGTCGATGCGGTGGTCGACGAACTTCATCTAACGAGCCGCGATTCGGTCTTGCGCCTGGCGCTCGACAATTTCGACGCAGTGCTCAACCGTTCGATGGAGCGCGGCACGGTCGCCGATTTGCCCTGGTTGCGCGGGGCGCTCGAGTGGCAGTGCGATACCCTGATCGTGACTGAGGCGCTCCCGCCCAAGATCATGCCGGCGCTGCTACGGGTCACCGAAGGCCGGGGTACCAAGCTCGCCTACGCCCCGACGCGGATCCGCCCGCAAGCCTACGACTTCCGGCTGGAAAAGGATGGCGGCCTGGCGCTAATCTGCCCGCGAAGCTTGCCGGTCTGCACGCAGGGCGCCAAGCTCGTCCGCCGGCTGTTCAATCTGGGGCTCGTCCTGCCGGCGATGGTCGTGCTTGCGCCAGTGTTCGCCGTCGTCGCCGTCCTGGTGATGCTCGACTCGCCGGGGGCGGCGATCTTTCGTCAGGAACGGGTCGGCAAGGATGGCCAGACCTTCGAGATCATCAAGTTCCGCACTATGCCGCTCGATGCCGAAGCCGCGACCGGACCGATCTGGGCCAATCCCGACCGCTCGCGCACGACGCGCGTTGGAAAGTGGCTGCGGCGCACGAGCATCGACGAGTTGCCGCAGTTGGTCAACGTGTTGCGCGGCGAGATGTCGCTGGTCGGTCCGCGGCCCGAACGCCCGTACTACGTCGATCGGTTCCGCGAACTGTTGCCGCGCTATGACGAACGGCACTTGGTCGAACCCGGCATCACCGGCTGGTCTCAGATCAACATGCGTCGAATCCTCGACCCCTCCGACGCCGGCGAAAAGCTTAGCTACGATCTATTCTACATCGAGCATTGGTCGCTGTTTCTGGACGCGTCGATCCTCGTCAAAACGTTCGCGGAATTTCTGTTCCACCGCGTGGCGTAAAGCCTAGCGCGGCGTGATGCGGGCTGACGTTCCGGCGCGTCGCAGCCTCTTGCGGCAGACGTTGCACACGGTTGGGGCGACCGTCGCGGGTCAGGGTGCAATGATCGTCGCCGGCGTCGTGATCGCTCGGCTCTACGGTCCATCAGGTAAAGGGCTGCTCAATTACGTTGGGATCGCGATCATGTTCGCGGTCATGCTTGGCGACGGCCTGAGCGCATCGGTCGTTCACCAGATCGGTCGCCGCGGCGCCGATGCCCGTGCCAGCTACGGTGCTGCGCTGCGCACTGCGCTGCCGGCCGGAATCGCCGGTGCCGTTGCGATGCTGGCCGTCGCGGCGCTATTTCCGTCGCAGCGCGGGTTGTTCTTCGTGGCGATCGCCTTTCCGTTCGCGCTCTATGGGGCGGCGGTGACCGGTTACTATTTGATACGCGGGCACGTCGAGCGCACCAACCGAGCGGCCGTGTTGGTTCAGGGTGGCGGTGCGCTGGGTGGCGTCGCCGTAGCTGTCTTTTTTGGGGCACCGATCGAGGGGGTTCTGTGGGCTTGGGCGCTGGGATATGTTGCGGGTGCGGTGCTGCTCGCCGTTGGATTACGCCGCGAAATCGGCGGGGCGCCCGCCGCGCCGGTGGGCGAGTTGCTTGCCGGGCAAACGATTTTCGCGGCCCGGGCCGCGCTGGCGTCGACCGTCACGTTCCTTGCCATTCGCATCGACGTCTTCATCGTGAGCGCACTGCTGTCGGCAAGCGCGCTGGGCGTTTACACGCTGGCCATGGCCACCGGCGAGCTGATGTGGCAGGTCGCGCGGTCGCTGTCTTGGTCCACGTTCGGGCGCATCGCGAACGGCCCGCGCCAGACCGCCATTGCGCTGACCACTCGAATAACCCGTCTGCTGGTAGCGATCCAGGGTCTGACAGCGCTCGGCTTCTTCATCGCCGGCCCGGCGCTTATCGAGTTGGTGTACGGCGGCGCCTTTAGTCAAGCCGGCGGCGTCTTACGGCTCCTGCTTCCCGGCATCGCGATCTATAGCGCCGACGGCGTCCTCTCGTACTTCATCGCGGTACGCGAAGGGCGGCCCGGCTATGTCCTACGAATCGAACTGATCGGTTTAACGATTTCGGCCGCCGGCACGCTGCTGGCAATCGGCCGGTTCGGCGTCTACGGGACGGCGGTTGCCACGACGATTGCGTACGTGATCTCGTTCGCGCTGAAGGCGGTCTTCGTTTCGAAGACGACCGGTTGCGGGTTGCGGGATCTGCTCGTTGTGCGGCCGCAGGATATCAGCGAGCTGCTCGGCCGGCTGCGGGCCGCGCGGACTTAAGTCCTCAAGCGCCTGATTCGCGGCCGAAGCAGCAGCGCGATCGAAGCGCCAAGAATGCCGCCGATCGATCCGCAGAGGATATCAATCATGTTCCATTTCAGCCCTTCGCGGCCGCCGAGCGCGCACTGCGCCACTTCGATCGCCGCGCTGAATAGCGAAACGCCGGCCGTCGACCACAAGACCGTTGCGCGGGCGTCGGATCGCAGTTCACGTGCGATCACGAAACCCACGACCGCGAACGCGCCGATGCTATAGAGCTTGCGCACCACGATCGCCAGATGGTAATGCCCCACCGGCAGGGTCGTTACATAAACATCGTCGCTGAGCGCCACGAAGAACAACATCGCGGCGGCGACCTTCAGACCAAAACCAAGCACGGCCGTCAGTGCGGCCTGGACCCGAGGCTTTTCTCTCATCGTTTCTTGGAACGGCCGATACGGAAAGGCGGTTTCGGTTCTAACAGGCGAACGGTCGATTCGTAAAAGGCCCGGCGGTCGATGGTACGATACTGTTGAGACACGACCGATTCGAGGTACCGGCACCCGTGATCGGGGTTGCGCCACCGGCACGACGTATCRACGACCAGCCACAACCGGTGGCCGCCAAGSGCGTGGGTCCCGATGGAATGGCGGACTTCGTCCTCGGAATGGATGACAAATTCACCGGTGCGGTAGTGGTCGTATTGTACCGGCCGTGGAATCGGAACCGTCCGCACCGCAGCGTGGAAGTAGTGTGAGAACGGCAGAAACGAAGCGTTGTCCATAACGGCCACGACGTCACCGCTTCGGACGTTCGCTTCGAGGTAAGCTCCGACGCGCGCCCAATCACCCGTCTTCGCATCGGCTCGATAGACTAGAAACAAACTGATAGCGGTTGCGATGCAATATGCCGCGACCAATGTTCGCGTAACCAACGGACGCAACGAAGACCTCAGCGCGCCCAAAGCGGTGTAGGCAGTCGCCAGCAGGGGAATGCATAGTACCGCCTCATAGCGTGGTGCGATGATCCTGAACTCAAAGATGATCGTTCCGAGCAGGAAAATGAGCGCGGTCACCGCCGGGATGGCGGCGAACGTCCGCAAGCGCGGCGAAAATGCCGGCCGGCCGGCGAAGTAGATTGCCATCAGCGCAGCCGCGATGGCAACGTAGATCAATTGGCCGGCCGCCGACGTATGCCATGAATGCGGAAGCAGAAACGAGGAGATTGGGTCGAGAGCCGCCTTGATGCGCAGAGCCAGGCTGTCTGGCGGCCACGGATCTGCGCGGAGCTCGTACACGGCCAGCCATGCCAGCCCGAGGATCGGAACCACGGTCGGGAGGATCGTCAAAATGTATGCCCGCAACGCAGCATATCGCTTGCCGACATACAAGGCGACCGCGAACGCCGGCAGCAAAAACGCGACGAAGTACTGGATCGCCGCTCCCAGGACGGCTAAGACCGCAAATGCGATGCGGGCTCGCAGCTGGTTATGACCCTCGCGAATAAATCCATCGTAGAACGTCACCAGCAATAGCGCCGACCACAGGAGCACTGGGGCGTAGAGCCGGGCCTCGATCGCCGCGAACACGACGAACGGATTGACGGCGACCGCGGCGACCAGTGCGGCCGTTGGCCCGTCAGGCCGGTACCGGTGCGCGATCATCGTGACGACGAGCGTCGTCGCGACGACGCATAAGATCGAGAACAGCCGGGCGAAAAAGACCGAATCGTTGAGCCCGCGCCAGAGTGAGAGCAGCACGTAATACAACGGCGCTTGCAACTCGCGCGTGATCGCCTCGGACCAGGCTCCAAGCGGACCGTGCGCCGTTGTCAGCAGCGTGTATTCTTCGTCCGTCCAGGTGGCGAACCGGGCCGCCATCCAGGAATAAACGACCAGCTGCAAGAGGATGACGACGATGATCGTGCGCCGGCCGCGCCGGTCGAGCCCGCGAACGTCCAAATCAAGGCCCCGCTTTGGTCGCCCGCCGGACGAGTCCGGTGAGCAGTCCGCCGGCGAACGCGACGTGGATCAGCGGAAAATACAGCAGCGAAGCGGCGGTCACCAGCGGCGAGTCGCCGGGACGGCGCCCACGCAGGATGAGGGCAAAGTAGGCCAAGGACAGTGGAATGAGGGCCGATCGGAGCGGCGATAATGCAAGGACCAACGCCCCCAACAGCGCCGCCGGCGGCGCCAGGTGGCGCAGCCGCAACTCTGCGCGGTGCGCTTTGAGGGTTTGAGCGCGCCAAAAGCCGTACCGCGCCCATTGCTGAACGGTACGCCACGGCCCGCGCGAGATCCGCAGCCGGCTGTGAACCGGGATCCGCAAGATCGTGCCTCCGGCGGCTCGGGCTCGCGCGGCGAGTTCGCTGTCCTCATTGGCTTTCCAGCGTTCGTCGTATCCGCCGAGCCGCTGGAGCACGCCTGGCCGCCAGGCTCCCAGGTACACGCTTGATACCGGCCGGACGTCACTCGACGAGCGAAAGGCGGCCGGACCGAGCCCCATGGGATTGGTGAACAGTGCGGCGACGAGTCCCCGGGCCAGACCTTGCTGCGGCCCTGGGTCGGGCGCGCCGCCCACGCACCAGACGTTCGGGGTGGCACTTGCGAATGCGCGGGCGATGTGGGCGACGTAGTCGGATTCGTAGACCGAATGGGCATCGAGCCGTATGATGTAGTCATCGACCGCGGCCGCCGCCACACCGCAATTGAGCGCGTGGGGGATCGAACGAAGCTTGGCGTGCACGACTTCGCCCCCGATATCGCCGCCAGCCAGCCAATCAGCGACGATTTGGGCGCCACCGTCGGTCGAGTCGTTGTCGATCGCGATCAGCCAAAGTTTTGCATGGTCGAAACTTTGGCCGCTGAGGCTCTTCAGAACCTCCGGCAAATGATCCGCTTCATTGAGAAACGGCATGATGAACGACCAGCGCTCGGCGCGGGCGGCGCGTTCGACGCCGTCCCGCGGCTGACTGGGATGGTGATTGCGGACGATCAAGAACAGCTCCTCACAACATCGTGCCCGGTTGCTGATGCATGATCGAGGTGCTGCCGGGCCGGCAGTCTTGGGTGAAAGGTCCCGGGCCGCCTGGGCACTGTGCGCATATCGGTTCGCGCCGGCCTCGCGGTATGGTCTGTGTATGGCGCTTTCGATCGACGAGAGTGCCGGTCCGGCCCTCCTTGAAACAACGCGGGTCACCGCAGACCGGCGCCTGCGCGTCGTGCATGTCGTCCCAACCCTGCGTGAAGGCGGTGCCGAAACGCTGGTTCGCTCGCTCTGTGCCGAGCTGGCCCGCCTTCCGGCCGTTGCCAATGGCCCGGCACTCGACCTCCAGATCGTTTCGATCTACGACGCCAACCTATCAGCGGCGACCCGCGCCCAATTGGGTGTCCCGGTCATCGAAATCGGCCGCGCGGCCCGTCGCGATCTCGCATATTTCCCCAGGCTTGTTAGCACCCTGCGCCGCTTGCGGCCCGATATCATGCATGCTCACTTGCACACCGGCAAGTACGCCGGCCGGTTCGCTGCGATTCTGGCGAACGTCCCGTCGATCGTCTTTACCGAGCACGGCGACGAATGCGGTGGACCCTTGCGGGCCTTGATCAATCGCTATCTCCATGCAAAGACCGACCGTTTTATTACCTTTACGCCGACGCAAGCGCGCGCGTTTGGGATCGCTGAGCGGGTATCGAGTAGCAAAATCGTGGTGATCCCCAACGGTTTGCAGCCGGCCGCGATCGGCGACGATGGGCTTGCGATTCGAGCGGAAATCGGCGTTGCGCCGGACGCCTTTACGATCATTTTGCCGGCGCGCTTGGCCGATCAAAAAAATCAGCAGCTGGCGCTGCGGGCGATGATGTTGGCCCGCCAACGCGGCCACGACGATTGGCGGCTCCTCGTCGTGGGGAGCGGCTCGGGCGAAGCGCGCTTGCGGGCCCAAGCCAAGGCGCTTGACGTGCAAGGCTGCGTGATGTTCTGTGGCTACCGCGATGACGTCAGGCGCCTGTTGTCGGCCGTGTCGGCGTTCGCGATGCCGTCAGTGTGGGAGCGCATGCCGCTAGCACTTGGTGAAGCGATGCTCGCCGGCGTGCCGATCGTGACGACACCGTGGGCCGGTGTTGAAGACTTCGTGCACGATGGCCAGACAGGTTTTGTTGCCGGTGGCTGGGAGCCGGCGGATTTCTTTGCGGCGCTGGAGCGAGCGTACCGCGACCCAGCGGGCCGCCAGCGCGTCGCGGCCGCCGGCCGCGCGTTCGCCAGCGAGCGCTTTGATATCGTCCGGACGGCGCGCCGGCATGCCGAGTTGTATACCGATCTGGCGGGCTCGAGGCCGGTATGAAGATTGCCTACGTGACGGCGATCTTTCCGTTCGCGACCGGTGAAGCGTTTTTCAAACCGGAGGTGCGGTCACTGGCCGCCCAGGACGACGTTATCGTCATCCCGCTGCGGCCGCGCCAAAAAACTTCGGCTTTTCCGGGGCTGGGCGCAAGCGAACTGTACATGGGCTTGTTCGACGCGCACGTCGCTCGCTTAGCACTGGCCGAATGCTGGCGTCAGCCCGCAAAGGTGCTGGCGGTCCTCGGGGCGGTGTTCGGCCCGCGGTACAGCCTGCGGTCGAAGTTGGTCAACGTGGCCGTCCTTCCCAAAGGACTCGCGCTAGCGGCTGAAGTGCGCCGGCTTGGCGTCGAACACATCCACGCGCAGTGGATGACCTCGCCGTCCACCGCCGCATACATCGCCTCGCTGCTCACCGGCGTCCCGTGGAGCATCACAGCGCATCAGCACGATATCTTTTACGATAACTTGACCAGCGAAAAGGTCGCGCACGCACGCTTCACGCGCGTGATCTCCGCCCGCAACTGCCGCCATCTTCAGGAACGCGTTTGGCCGCGTGCCGCACTGCGATGCAAGGTTGTGCATCTGGGCGTCGACGTTCCGCCGGCGACGGTTGCCGGCCCCGAGCGCCCGGTGCGGATCTTGTGCGCGGCGCGGATGTGTATCTGGAAGGGACATCGCTTCTTGCTGGCGGCGCTACGCGAACTGCGAGCGCGGGGCGCGGCCTTTACTTGCGACCTTGCCGGCGACGGCGAACTGCGCGCGCAGATCGCGCAGCTCATCGCCGACTACGGTCTGTCGGACTGCGTTCGGATGGTGGGTGTCGTGCACCACGATGTCCTCACCCAACAGCTTGCCACTGGCGAGTACGACATCGTCGCATTGGCTAGTACGGAGCAGCCGGGCGAGCACGAGGGAATCTCGGTTGCCGTGATGGAGGCGATGGCGGCCGGCGTCCCGATCGTGGCGACCCAAACCGGCAGCCTTGACGAGCTGGTGCTCGAGGGCACGGGGTACCTGGTTCCTCAGCGCGACCCACTCGCGTTGGCCGCCGCCATCGAAGTCCTGGCACGCGACCGCGAGCTTCGGCTGCGGGTGGGGCAGCGCGGCCGCGCTCGCATCGTCGAAGCGTTTGAGACATCGGCGACGACGGCGGAGCTGCGATCCCTGATCCACGGCGGGCCGGTGTCCCGGCCGGCGCCGCACGAAGAAGTCGCAGCGTTCGTGGGCCACTAGACCCGGTTTTCTGGGAAGTATGGGACTTATCGGCTGTGGGGAAGTTGGGTATCTTGGATCACGAACGGGCAGAATCGCACGCATGCAACGCCCGGGCAACGCGGCTCGTTCCTCCTTACGTGTATAGCAACTTCACAGGACGGCAAAAATCGTATGCGCATCGGTCGTAAAGCTGGACTCGCGTCCCTATTCATCGCCGGATTGACGATAAGCGGCGCTTCAGCCGCCCCGGCACCAGCGGCTCGGGCCTCCGGTCCGGCGAGCATTCCGGCATCGAACCTTCCGCCGGCCGCGCCGGCGATCAGCCCGGAATATCGCATCCACGCAGGCGACACGCTGAACATCGTCGTGTATGGTGAGGTGCCCTTGACGCAGCAGAACGTCAAAGTCGCACAAGGCGGGACCATCAACTACCCGCTGGTCGGCGAAGTTCGCGTGGGTGGAAAAACCCAAGCCGAGGCGAGCGACGCCATCAGGCTTGCGCTCAGCAAATACATCAAGCACCCCAACGTGAGCGTTGCGGTCGCCCAAGAAAGTCCAGTGAGCGTCACCGTGATCGGCAACGTCAAGACCGCCGGTAAATATGCGCTGTCGGCCCAAAGCCGGTTACTTGATGCGATCGGCGCCGCCGGCGGTATCGCGGCGGTCGACGGCGACCTTCCACTGGCCCGCGTCGGTCAAGCCGACGGCACCATTCACGAGTATTCGCTGCAGAAGCTCATGGCCAAGGGCGAGCTCGCCAACAACGTTATCCTCGGTGATTCGACGACCATCTACGTCGAGGGCCCGCAACTGATGAACATTCAAGTGGTCGGAGCGGTCGATCATCCGGGCGATGTCGGCGTGCATGAAGGCGATCGCCTGACGCAGGCCATCGCGCGGGCGGGGACCTCGGCGTCCAGAGCCGATCTCAATAAGGTCATCGTTCGGCGAACCTTGCCCGGCGGTCAATTCGACACAAAGACCGTCGACGTTTACAATGCGCTTAAGAGCAATGACCCGGCGCGGGACTTCGTCTTGCAAAAGGGCGACCTAGTGTACGTCCCGGCGTTGCCCGGAAACGGGCAAACCAACAACGTCGATCGGGTCGGCGGTATCGCCGGCCTTCTGCGGACCTTGATCTTCCGATTCTAACTATAATGATGCCATCGCAGTTGACCCTCTATTGCTACAAAGTAATGACGCTCGGAATTATAAAATGATGCAACAACTCAACGGCCACTCGAACCCGCAGCTTCTCGTTGCGCACCCAGTTGCGGCGCCCGCGCTCGGGCCGCCGCTGGCGTCGGCGGGCAAAGAATTGGAGATTCGGCGTCTTTGGAAGACCTTATGGCGCCGGCGGCTGCCGTTCGCGGTCGTGTTGGGCTCATTCATCGTCCTGGTTGGCGTGATCACGGCGTTGCAGCCCAAGTCCTACACGACGCTCGTCAAAATGATCGTCGGCAGCAGCAGCGGCACCGGCAATGCTGCGAATCAAACCGATCTGCCGATTCTCAACATGATCACCGCCTTGAGCGGCCAGCAGACGGCCGAAACCTACGCCGAACTTCTGCAGCAGCCGGACGTCCAGCTGGGCGTCATCAAGAGACTCGGGCTGTTGGGCGTTTCGCCCGACCAGTTGCACGCGCACGTTTCGATCAAGCCGGTGACGAACACGCCGGTCATTGGGGTCGCGGTAACGTGGCCCAACCGTGAAATGTCGGCGAAGATCGCCAACACGTATGCGACCGTTTTTATTGAACGCCAAAGACAACTGCTGACGGGTCAGGCCGCGATCTCGGTCAACAACCTGCAAGATCAACTCGGTCCGGCGCGGGAGCACTTGCGAGCGAGCCAGGTCACCTTAGCGGCCTATCAGAAGCGCGTCGGCATCGCTGACGTTGCCATCCAAGGTTCCGCTCAACTCAATGCACTAGCGGGTTTGGACGCGCGTGCGCTGGCCGCCGAAACAGCCGGCAAGCAGGCGCAGGGACAACTGGGAGCGCTTAGGGGACAGCTCGCCGTCACCCCGGCGACGATTACCACCGCTTCAAACGTCGCGATTAATCCGATCCGTGCGCAGCTCGAGGCGCAAATTGCAACCGTTACCGTGCAGCTGAACTCGGCGAAGCAGCAATATACCGACAGTCACCCGACCGTAGTCGCCCTTTCGCAGCAACTCGAGCAGCTCAAGCGCGAGGTGTCCAAACAGTCGGCGACCATCGGTTCTGGTTCAGCGAGCGGACCCAACCCAACGTACCAGCTGCTGAAGCAGCAAGAAGCCAATGCGCTGGCGACGATCGCCGCCGCTAGCGCTGAACTGGTGAACGTAAAGAAGCAGCGGGCCGAGATGCAGCCGCTGATTAGTTCGCTGCCGGATAAGCAGCGCCGCATCGGCGATTTAACGCGCGACGTCAAGGCGGCCGAGACCGTCGTCGGAGCGCTCGAATCGAAGTTGCACAACGCCGAAATCGAGCAATCAACGCGGCTGAGCGATGTGACCGTCACGCAGCCCGCGGTCGCGGCGGTCGCCACCATCTCCCCCAACTTGGCGCTGAACTTGGGCTTAGCGACCTTGATCGGTTTAGTCTTAGCGCTGACGACGGTGTTCGGCCTCGAGTTCTTCGATGATCGCTTGCGCACCGAAGACGATATCAAGGAACGGATCGGCTTGCCCGTACTCGCTACCATTCCCCAATTGGGCGCGGGTCCCAAGCGCGACCAAGGGTGGGTCGAACAGTTGACGGTCGAATCGTTCTTCCAACTGGTCACGTCGCTGCGGTATTCGTCCGACCATCCGCCGCGCACGATCGCGATAACCAGCCCAAAGCAAGGCGACGGCAAATCGACCATCGCCATCAACATTGCCATCAGCATGGCGTCGCTCAATGCCAAGGTGTTGGTCGTCGATGCCGATTTGCGCCGGCCGACGATTCATACCAAGCTGCGCATCGGTAACGAGGCTGGGCTTTCGGACGTGCTCGTCGGCGTTATGCCGCTGATGGAGGCGGTGCGACCCAGCGGCCGCGACGGCGTTTGGACGCTGACCAGCGGTACGCGCGCGCCCAATCCAGTGGCCTTGCTGCAGAGTGAAAGCTTCGATCGCATTCTGCAGGAGGCGCGGGACAACTTCGACTTCGTTATCCTCGATGGTCCGGCGCTCGGTTCGATCATCGACGGCGTGTTACTCGGAATGAAGGCCGACGGCACGGTGCTCGTGCTGTCCGCCTCGCAAACCGACGGCCGCGCCGCCCAAAGCGCGCTCGCTAAACTGCGCGGCGTCTCGACGCTCAATCTGCTCGGCGTCGTGCTGAATCAAACGAAGGTCGAGCCCAGCGCATTCTCCGACTACTATTTGGGTTCCGGTCAATCCGTCTCGCTGCCAGGGGCGGCCGGCGAAAAAACCGGCGAAAAAGCCGGCGAAAAAGCCGGCGAAAAAGCCGGCGAAAAAGCCGGCTTCGCAGCCGGTGCCAGGGATATGCAAAGGTCCTAGGGGACTAACGGCCGCTGCCCGGCCAGCCCAGCAGCCGGGCTGTCATTTCAATGCGATTGCGCGCACCGGTTTTTACGATCAACTGTTTGACGTGATCTTGTACCGTCGATTCGGCGATGCTCAACAGATCGGCGATCTCGCCGTGGCCGAAACCGTCGAACAGCAGTTGCAAAACCTCGATCTGGCGCTCCGAGAGCGCGTAACGCTTTGCCGCCTCGCCGAGCGAGCGCCGGGTGCGAAAGGGCTCGACGGTGACCGCCGTCATGATGCCGCCTGGACCCGTCATCGGGGCGACCCGCAGCAAGACGCCCGGCGTGATGATCGCCGAACGCGCGATGAGTGTCGCCGAATCGGCGGTGTCCCAAGCCTTGGTCAATTCGTGAATTCGCTCGATGAGCGGCGCCGGCAGCTGCATCGAAGGCCCGAGGAGGTCGGTAACGACTGCCGGTTCCGCTGCCGGCGGCCTAAACGCGCCAAGTAGACGGAACTCCGGGTCGAACAAAAACAGTGAAGCCGCCGGTCGGCGCTGGGCGATATCGGGGACATCGGTAAGCTCGATGGCAGGCTCGGGTCCCGCGGCCCACTCCCTGACGACTTCGGCTGCTGCCCGGCGCGCACCGGGTGCGAACTCGGCTGAGCTGCGCCCGCGCAGCAAGATGATCGTCGATTCCTTGGCGCTGGTCGGGCGGTAGGTGATCGTAAGCCCAAGTGAATACGGCGCGACGCTGGAACGCGTCTGGGCGACCGCGGGGCCGCTCCGGCGCTTGGGTGCCTGGAGCGTCGTTCGTTCGGAGACGACCAAATCGAAGGCCCAGCCCATATCGAGCCGCGGGTCGGAGATGAGCAGGTCGCTCAGCAGACTGTCGTGCGTGAAGCTGGCGAAGATCCCGGCATCCGCCCCGACCCGGTCGATGGCGACCGTGAGAATATGGTCCTTGGGCCGATTGGGAACCGTCTGCCCGGGACGAGCCGGATCCAAAACGGCCGCGGCCGTACCAGATCCGGGCAGTGAGTTCCCCATACGTCCCAGTTATCGGCGCATCGATTGGCCCGAAATTCCCCCAAAACCCGGATTGCCCAAAGGACCCAGGCCTGGTTAAATGATGGGGCTGGCCCAGTTCACAGACGTGGCCTGTGGCACTTGACTTCTGTAAAGATTCCCAGCATTGGGCAAGAACTTTCAGTCAAAGTTTGAAGCAGCCTTACTAAGTAGGTCGGTAGGCCTATTCTAAAGTCCCAGGAGGACCGTCCCCATGGCCGTCTCTTATAATCCGGTCCGCGTTTTCCTTATTGAAAGTCAATTACTCGTAGCGAAGGCCCTCTGCCAGGTCCTCACGGAGGACCCTTCCATCAATGTCGTCGGGCACGCTGCCGCAACGACGAACGCGCCGCTCGCGACCCTGCAACCCGACATTATTATGCTCGATATCGACGGCCATCCGGTCGAAATGGAAGAGGCGATCGCCGCCTGCCAAAAAGCCTCGCCGCGGAGCCGCGTGTGCATTCTTTCGATGCATCTGCGGGCCGAGGTCATGCAGCGTGCGCTGGCCGCCAATGCCGACGCGTACATCGTCAAGGACATCACGCCCGCCGCCCTCCTCCAAGTCGTCAACACCGTAGCGGCCGGTGAGTTCTACGTCGATTCACGAATTGCCGGGACGATGCTACGGCGGCGGGCCACCAACGGTCGCGATCTCAACGAACTCTCGCGCCGTGAGAGCGAGATCATCCGGCTCATCGCCGACGGTCTTTCGAACAAAGAGATTGGCGCGCGTCTTTCGCTTTCCGAGAAAACCGTCAAGAATCACATCAGTCACATTTTTGCGAAGCTCAACGTGACGGCCCGGGCCCATGCCGCCGTCTATGCGATTCGCAACGGACTGGTCTAAGCCCGGCCCGCTAGCGCGGCCGGACGTTCGTCCCGAAAAAGTAGGTCCCTAACGCCTGTAGCAAGTGGGGAGATCGGACCGACCGCCTGCGCGGCAAGCGACCCGCTGTCAGTGGGCACCAGCACAAAGCGGGACCTTTGTCCCGTCGCGTACAGACTACTTCGGCCTGTCAAGAAAGCGCAAAATCGACGATTCTTTTGCTATGGCGTGCATCCGATGAACGCGGCGCGGCAGCCGGTTCGAACGTACCTTATCGAGCCACAGCTGGTTTTCGTTCCGTATCTGGAGCGATTGCTGCTCAGTGCCGGTCTTGCCGTCGTGGCCACCAGCCGGGCGCTCGACCATCGCGATTTGGCATTTTGGGACCCGCTGGCCGTATTCGTCGACATCGACTATCTGGAGCGCAACGAGCTGTATGCGCTGCGTCAAATTCGGCAAACCGTCCCGCGGGCGTCGATCATCGCTTATTCCAGCAAAGATCACTCGACGTTCGCCGCCTCTTGTCACATCGCCGGCGCGAACGCGCTGATCTCCAAGGGGCTCGACGAGGCACAACTGGTGACGGGCATTCGCCGGACAATGGATGAGGGCTACTTCACCGATGACAAATCCCTCTTGACGCTGCTAGAACGCAAGTGACCGCGGGGGCAGTAGCGACGTCGCTGGCGGCCGTCCGCACCGAGAGATTGCGGGTCGAGCAGGCGTCGTTCGCGGCGCAGTTTGCGAAGGACGGCCCCTTTCCGCACTTAGTGATCGACGATTTCCTGGAGCCCGAAGCAGCCGCCGACCTCGCCACGCAGTTCCCAACCGGTCAGGTCGGCAATGAAACGTACGTAGGCCTGGTGGAGGACCGTCAGTTCTTGCGCAGCGAGTCGCAGATGCCGTCAGCCATCCGCGCGATCTTCGCCGAGCTCCGGTCCCCAGAATTCGTCGCATGGCTGGAAGCCACCACCGGCTACCGTGAGCTGATACCGGACTTCGAGAACATCGAAAGTGGTCTCATCACGACCAAGAACGGCGGCTACCACGGCCTGCACGTCGATCCCAACATGCATCCGAGCAAAGATTGGTACCGCCGGATCACGCTGCTGATCTATGTCAACCGCGAATGGGATGATGCGTGGGGCGGTGACCTGGAACTTTGGGACGCTGGCTTACGCAAGGTACGCAAATCAGTGCCGCCGACCTTCAACCGGTGCTTTGTCTTCGGCTGCCGGGATCGGTCGTGGCACGGCTACCAACCGCTGCACATGCCGGCCGATAAAGCGCGCCGCGTGCTGCTGCTGGTGTATTATGCGCCGACAGCAGGGCCCGGCCAGTCGTCGACCCGCTATCCGACGACCTTTGGGGTTCGGCCAGACGAACCGCTTCGAAAGCGGCTGGGTTTTTTGGTTCATCAGACGGCGACTCACAGCCCCCTGTGGCTGCGGTTGGCGGTGCGCCCCTTCGTGGGCGCGGTCCGTCGCGCCGGCCTCATCCGAATCGGCCGCCAATAAACCGTCCCAGCGGAGGTCGCTTCCGCTGCGATTCGAATATCGAGGACTCGGGAGCTTGGTGTTTCTGGGCTGAGAGGGCGTGAAGCAACGCGTCGACCGATGAACCTGAACCGGGTAATTCCGGCGGAGGAAGGCGGCCTTTGACGTCCCGCTTCCCCCAAAGCGTCTCGCGAGGAGGCTGAGATGGCGTCGATTCTAAAGGACTCGCAGTCCGGCCAAGCGCCGGGCAATGCGCGCAAAGCGTACGTCGTCGGCAGCGATCCCTCGATTCGCGTCCCGCTGCGCGAAATCACCCTGACGACGGGCGAGGTGCATCGGCTGTATGATACGAGCGGCCCGTACACCGACCCCGACGTCATCACCGACGTGCATGCCGGCCTGCCGCCGCTGCGCGCAAGCTGGATCGCTGCGCGCAGCGACACGCTGCAGTTGGAAAAGGCAACTTCGCTGTATCGGCTGGGGCGTGACGCGATGCCCGAGCTCGATTCGATCCGCTTCAAGGCGAGCCGAGCGCCGCGCCGGGCGGCGCCGGGGGCCAATGTCAGCCAGTTGCACTACGCGCGCCGCGGCACCGTCACGCCCGAGATGGAGTATATCGCCATGCGCGAAGGGGTTGCGCCGGAATTCGTGCGCTCGGAAGTCGCGCGCGGGCGTGCCGTCATTCCGGCCAACGTCAATCACCCCGAACTCGAGCCGATGATCATCGGACGGAACTTCTTGGTGAAGATCAACGCCAACATCGGTAATTCGGCTGTCGCCTCGACGATCGAGGAAGAAGTCGAGAAGATGACTTGGGCGATTCGCTGGGGCGCGGACACCGTAATGGATCTGTCGACCGGCAAGAACATTCACGAGACCCGCGAGTGGATTCTGCGCAATGCACCGGTCCCGATCGGAACGGTACCAATCTACCAGGCGCTCGAAAAAATAGGCGGCAAGGCTGAAGAGCTGACCTGGGAGCTATACCGCGACACGTTGATCGAGCAAGCCGAACAGGGCGTCGACTATTTCACGATCCACGCCGGCGTGCGGCTGGGCTACATTCCGTTGACCGCCAAACGGGTGACCGGAATCGTCTCACGCGGCGGTTCGATCCTGGCGAAATGGTGTTTGTCGCACCACCGAGAGAACTTCCTGTACACGCACTTCGCAGAAATTTGCGAGATCATGCGCGCGTACGACATCACGTTCTCGCTGGGTGACGGACTGCGGCCGGGTTGCTTGGCGGACGCCAACGACGAAGCGCAATTCGCGGAGCTGGAGACCTTGGGCGAGTTGACCGAGATCGCTTGGAAACACGACGTTCAAACAATGATTGAGGGTCCAGGTCATGTCCCGATGCACCTGATCAAGGAGAACATGGATCGCCAGCTTGAGATCTGTAAAGAAGCCCCGTTTTATACCCTCGGACCGCTGACGACCGACATCGCCCCCGGCTACGATCACATCACTAGCGCCATCGGCGCGGCGATGATCGGCTGGTATGGAACCGCGATGCTCTGCTACGTAACGCCGAAAGAACATCTCGGTTTGCCAGACAAACAAGATGTCAAGGATGGCGTGATTGCCTATAAGATCGCCGCGCATGCCGCCGACGTTGCCAAAGGCCATCCGCACGCGCGCCACTGGGATGACGTGTTATCGAAGGCGCGCTTCGAGTTCCGCTGGGAAGATCAGTTCAATCTATCGCTCGATCCCCACACTGCGCGCGCATTCCATGACGAGACCCTGCCGGCCGACGGCGCCAAGGTCGCGCACTTCTGCTCGATGTGCGGGCCACATTTCTGTTCGATGAAGATCACTCAGGAAGTCCGCGCGTTTGCCGAGCAAGGGATGCTCGAAAAGTCGGTGGAGTTCCGGGAGCGGGGCGGCGATCTTTACGTTAAGGTTTGACATGGCCGCTGGCGGCGTAGGACTTCCGGGCCCGGGGCCCGGGCCGATCCTCTCTGTGTCGGCGCCGCGCTAGCGGAGATAGTAGACACATGGTCTGGGACCGGTTGACGGATCCCCGCGGCGTTTGGGTTCGCGGGCTCGGGGCGATCGCGGGCGTGGTGTATTTGGCGCTCGTCGCCAAGCTGCTCGTGGGCGCTCGCATTGCAGTCGACGGCTCGCTGCCGCTGGTCGCGATCGCAGCCGCGCTGGCGCCGGTCTTGGTCTTCTTCGGCCTGAAATACCCCCTGATCTTTCCGTTCGGGGTTTATTTGGTCCTGATCCCGTTCGATAACATCTTGGTCGCCCGGGAAGGCGCGACGATCACGCGTTTCGCGGCCATCCTGTCGGCCGCTGCGCTGGGATTCAACATGTTGGTGACCCGTCGGATCAACGCACCGCCGCGAGCGTGGTACAGCTGGCTGTTTCTGGTGGCCTGGATGGGGCTGACCGTGATTTGGACGGTGGCGCCCACCCCCAGCAACCTCGTGTTCTCGCAAGTTCTCCAGCTATTCTTGCTGATGACGTTGCTGGCGTTCTATCCGGCGCGCCGTAAGGAGCTCGTTGGGCTGGCGGTGGTCATGATCCTAAGTGGCGTCGCCGCCGCCGGCTATGGGCTACAGCAATTCTATGCCGGGCAGCTGGTGGAAAGCCGCTTGACGTTGCAGAATGCCAATGGTCTGTCGGTCGACCCTAACTATCTCGCGTCAAGCTTCTTGCTGCCGATCTCGATGTGTTTGCTAGGGGTTCTGTTTACCAAGCCGGCGGGGATCCGTATTTTGTGCGGCCTTGCAGTCTGTCCGATGATCATCGGAGTCTTGATCACCGGCTCGCGTGGTGGGTTCTTTGCGCTCATCGCGACCGTGCTGGTTTTCGCTTGGCGCAGCAAACAGCGGCATTGGCTGCTGGGCCTGGTAGCGGTCGGCTTTGTCGCCAGCCTGTTCTATCCGCTCCTCTGGCAACGCTTCAACGACCCCACGCAAGGCGCGGGCAGCGGCCGGCTGTTCATTTGGAGCGTCGGCGTCGAAGCGCTCAAGTCACATTTCGTCGGGGGCGCGGGCGTCGGTGCATTTGGCGCCATCTACGATCAATTTCTGCTGCAAGTCTACCAGCACCAGTTCCAAGGCTGGAGCCGGCCGTCGCACAACATGGTACTCGGCACGCTTGTCGAGATCGGTGTCATCGGATTCGCGCTGGCGATGTGGAGCTGGTGGACCACCTTCCGGCAGCTGCGCAAGATCCCCAAGACGAGTTCGTTGCACCCGTTCCGGGTCGCGATCGAAGCTTCTCTGGTGGGTCTCTTCGTTGCAGCGATGTTCACCGATCCATTTCAGATCAAATACTACTGGTTCGCCTTTTCACTGGTACTGATTGTGCAGAACGTCTACGAACCGCAGCCACTGTTGACAACGGCTGACCTGCACGGTGAGAGCGCCCACGAGCGACTGTCCGTGGTCGGATCCCCGGGGGGCGTCACGCACTCGTAGCGCCGCCAGGTGCCGGCATGTCGGGAGGTTCACGCGGATACAGCCGCGCAACGCGTGAGGATGCAATCGTGGATACCGGTACCATCGGGCAGCGATTTTCCGATAGAAAATCTGCCGTTCGGAATCGTAAAGCAGGCCGGCTCGTGCTGTGTCGGCGTTGCGATCGGCGACCGCTTCTTGAATCTCGCGGCGATCGCGCAGGCGCGGCTGTTCGACGGGTACGTCGCCGAAGCGCCGGCGTTGTTCGCGCAGCCGTCGCTCAATGCATTGCTGGCCGCCGGCCGGCCCGTCTGGTCCGCGGCTCGCGCGCGAGTCAGCGACCTTCTGAGTGCCGGGAACCGCGAACTGCTCGACGCGGGAATCGTCGATCGAACGCTCCTAGCGCAGAACGCCGTCGAAATGGTTCTGCCCGTGGACGTGACGGACTACGTTGATTTCTATTCTTCGCTCGAGCATGCCAGTAACGTCGGAAAGATTCTGCGTCCGGGAAGTGACCCGATCGCTCCCAATTGGCGCTATCTTCCCATCGGCTACCATGGACGCTCCGCGAACGTTGTCGTTAGCGGAACGCCGGTCGTGCGCCCCCGCGGTCAAACCAAGGCGTCCGACACGAGCGCGCCGGCGTTCGGCCCATCCCGACTGCTCGACATCGAAGCCGAACTCGGGTTCATTACCGGCAACAGCGATCCGCCCGGCGCGGCCATTACGGCCGACCAAGCCCGCAACATTTTGTTCGGCGTCGTCTTGCTCAACGATTGGAGCGCGCGCGATATTCAAGCCTGGGAGTCCGTTCCACTCGGACCGTTTTTGGCGAAGTCGTTCGCGACGTCGATTTCGCCCTGGGTCGTGACCATCGATGCGCTCGCCCCTTATCGCGTCGACGGACCGCGGCAGGCGCCGCCACCGTTACCGCACCTGGCTCAGCGCGAGCCGCGAAGCTATGCGATCGATCTTACGGTTTCGCTCCAAAGCCGGCTCATGCAGCAGCAGACCGTCGCCCCCAAAGTGATCTCGCGAACGACGTACGCGCAGATGTACTGGAGCATCGGCCAGGCGCTTGCGCATCTCAGCAGCAACGGTTCGCGGATCCGCGCCGGCGATCTCTACGGATCCGGCACGATTTCCGGGCCGACGCCGGATTCGCTCGGCAGCCTGCTCGAAATGACGTGGCGCGGCACGCGCCCACTGACGCTGGGCGACGGTACCCAGCGCGCATTCTTGGAAGACGGCGACACGGTCACGATCACCGGCGCGTGCGGTGGAAACGGGCAGTCGCGGATTGGCTTCGGCGCGGTCCGTGGGACGATTGTGCCGAGTCCCCCGCTGTTATAAGCCGTCGGCGTTCCCGTCGGCTGTTCTCTCTTAGCCGAAACGGCGAATCTGGAAGTTCTGGCGACCGCCATAAAAGCCGACCATAGATTTCGGTTCGATCGCGAGGTCCGCCTTGCGTCCTAAGAAATAGGTTCCGCTTGGTCCATCGATGCTGTACTCAAACGGCGCTAGCCGGTCGATCAGTCGCGCGAAAGGCTGGATAAGCAGCGCGCCGAGCGCTCCCGCGGCCCCCGACCGGAACAGGCCGCGCAATGCGTGACGTGTCGACCAGATCAGCCCGCTTCCAAGGCCGGCCACGATTCCGGCTTCAATGCAGGCAAAGCGGCGAAACAGCCACCGGTGCCCGCTGACGGAGAACCGCATGAAATCATAGGCGCCTTCATGGACCGGTACCATGAATGGCGCGTCCGAAAACACGAGTCCGTCCTTTTTGAGTACTCGGTGGATCTCGTCCACGACATTCCACGGCTCTAGTACGTGTTCGAGCACGGCTTGAACGACGACCGCATCGACGCTCGCGTCCGCGAGCGGAATTTGGTGGGCGTCGGCCACGAACCCGACGTTGGGGCTCGGGTAAACGTCGAATGCAATGAGTTCGAAGAACGCATCGGTGTAAAGCGCCTCCATTCCGCCGCCAATCGCGCCGCCGCCGACTACGAGCACCTGGGCGGCATTCTTGGAGGCAAGGAGTTCACGCAGTTTCGCAATGCACCGCCGCGTGGTCGAAGCCTCCGTCGCGCCCCAGCTGAACAGTTTATTGAGGCTCGTTCGAAGTGAAGATTTCGGCGGCGGCGCCCCTAGTTCACCGTCGGCGAACAGATCGTCGGGGGTGATAATGCTGCGGCTAAAGTCGATGAGGACGGGATACTCGCCCAGGCAACGGAAATACTCGGTGCCAGCGCAGGGACAGGCGCCGTTGGTACACGCCATCCCGCAATCGCGTTCGACGAGCGGTGACCGGCAACGGGGGCAGGCTAACCAATCTCGGTAGGCAGCGAGTGGGAGTAGCGGCACTAGCGATGAGTTCAGTCCACTGCAACCCAAACCTGTTTCCAAGAACCGCCTACCATGCGCACCGTCGAGCGCCCGGCGCAGGGGGAACGTCTCCCGTCTAAAACACGGGCTAAATGGATCCTTCGAAGCCGTTCGATTCGTGGGCTCAGTTCGCCGAAATGCAAGCGCTGATGGCCGGCGGTTTTTCACCCTATAAAGCAATGATGGGTGCGCTGCCGGTTCGGTACGAGGCGGCCAGTCCGGTCGTCCAAGAGATCGCCATCCTAGCGACGATGCATAACCTGGCATCGATGCTGCAGAATCCCGAAGCCCTCAACGCGGCAATCAACGAAGCGCTCGCGGATCGTGCGAAGGCGTTGGCGAAGCCCGGCTAGTATCCGGTCACGTGCATTCCGAACGGCGGACCTTCGGTCGCCGCGCGGACTTGCCGGCGGTCTGTCGCGCCACCCTGAAGAGCGGCGCCGGCATCCCCAGGTGCCGATGACCTCGACGTCGTGGCCGCGCGAGCCCAACCCGCGCTCGTTGATTCGGGCGCGCTCGCGCGCAGATTGCGAACACGAACTGCGTTCCGTCGCTGTTGCAAAACAGCAGGGCAAACTAATCATGCTCGCGTCGACCCCAATTCTCGAGCAGCGTCTTGCAATGGCGACCTTGTTCGTCCTGAGCGCCCAAGCCGTACGCTCGGCGGAGCCCGTACCTATCCCCAAGCATTGCGCCAGAAGAAAGGTCATTATAACGTTATGAAAAACAGCCGATTGTTGGCAGCGCTCTTTTTTACGGGCACTGCGATGATTTTAACGAGCAACGCTGATCCAGCAGGCGCGGCCGACGAAAATTCCTGGGTTTGCTCGTTACTGACCGTAAAAACGGCTACGGCAGTCCTTCACGCAAAAGTGCAGCCACATCCAAACGGGGGCGGAGCATGCATTTGGTCAACGAGCTGGCCGCCCTCTCTCAGCGCAAAGGGGGCGGGAATGATCGTCGATGTGTCCCGTGCCTCAACCACGCTTGACCATGTCGATCAATCGATCGCGTCATTTCACGGACAGCCGGTTCAAGGTCTGGCCGATAGGGCGGCCTGGTATCCCAATCCCGGAGTGTCGGTGACGGTCTAAAAATCCCCAGTTATGGC
>JRHI01000784.1_pt1 | contig 31999 bp, 30 predicted proteins | sample 215371 | NCBI WGS metagenome assembly JRHI01 (sample SAMN02929681, study PRJNA255918) | sediment metagenome | biome: cave system; feature: Ice Cave; material: Sediment; isolation source: sediment from deep within a dark volcanic ice cave with no known source of... ...
CCACTGCTAAGAAAAACAGAAACTCTTACAGAGGACCTACCCTCATCTTTTATTGTACACTACAATAAATCAATTTTCTTGGCAACCGTGGATGTCGAGAAAGGCTCGTAAGTTCGTCCCGCAAGTCTCGCGAGCGAGTCGACGGTGGATTCCGCTACACTTTTGGTCGATGCCATCCGGCCTAGCAGGGGAGAGATCAATGAAAAGGCGTTTCTTGTACGGGTTTGTTACTACAATCGCCGCATTTATTTTCAGCGGGAGCGTTGCCGCGTCGCAGATATGGACCAACAGCGCGGGAAGCAACGCTATCACCGCTGTCGATTCGGTTACCGGCGCGCTTATCAAGCAATTCAATCCAGCCAAGGGCAATGGACGCGGCATCGTCGTGGTCGGGAATATAATTTATTTCACCGTCGCGAATAGCAACAACGTCTTCAAGATCGATGCTACGACGGGCGCCGACTTGGGGACCGCCTTTTCCATCGCGGGCACGACCGGCCTTTCGGCCATTTCCTACGACGGGACCAACTTCTGGGTTGCCGACTACTCGGGTACCAAGAACGCATACCTGGTGTCGCCGAGCGGAACTTTGATGAGGACGATTGTATTGGCCAACTGCACGAGCTTTTGCGACGGTCTCGAATTCTTCAACGGCAAGCTGATTTCTAACCGGGGCGACACGGTAAACCCAGCGACCTACGACATTTATGATTTGAACGGTACCGTGATAACCCCCGCCTTCATCGTGGACACTGGCGGTGGAGGTCGTGGGATCGCGTTCGACGGCACGAACTTCATTGTCGCCAACGCGACACAGATATCAACCTACAACGGCACGACCGGCGTGAAGATCAGCACGATCACCCCCGGCGGTACCGGGCAAAACTACGAGGATCTTTCGTTCGACTTTTCGCAGCGTCCCGATACCGGCGGCGGGCCCGTGGACAGGAGCGTCCCCACGCTGAGCGAGTGGGCGCTGATCCTGCTGACGCTGATGATCGCAGGGCTTGCAATCCGGCCGCTGTTGCGGCGACGCAGCTAGCTTGTTGCGTTGAACTTGTAACACCCGATCGGGCGGCGACGCTTCGGCTGCGCCGCCCGATCTACGCCTATGGCCCGAAGCGCGTCGGCTGACTTCGCCGCTGTCGCTTCCTGCGGTTCAATCTCACGGCCAGCGACCCCACATCACGCTTTCCCGGAACATCACCCTCGAGCGCCTGCCTGGGCGGCCGGGCGAGGGGTGGATGTAGGAGGCCAAGCCGGGCCTGACGACGCGTTTGCCGTCTGCTATCATTTCCGCACTGCAACATGGCGCCGTGCCCCGCTCCGCAGGCGCGTCCGCTTGGCAGCACTGCTCCGCACCATACCGATGCGGCGGTGTTCAACCGCGAGGAATGAGATGAGCGACCTCAGCTACGGCCCGGGCATCAAGATCACCGGCCGCATCGCGCCGGACTACGCGGAAATCCTGTCGCCGCCTGCTATCGCCTTCGCGGCTCGTCTTCAACGCGAATTCGGCAGCCGCCGCGACGAGCTGCTCGCCAGGCGCGCCGCACGCCAGAAAGCATTCGACGCCGGGAAGCTGCCTGACTTTCTGGACGAAACGCGAAGCATTCGCGAGGCGAGTTGGGTCTGCGCCGCGGTCCCAGAAGACCTCCAGGATCGCCGGGTGGAGATCACCGGCCCGGTCGATCGCAAGATGATCATCAACGCGCTCAATTCCGGCGCCAGTGTGTTCATGGCCGACTTCGAGGACGCGAACACGCCAAGCTGGGACAACAATATTCAGGGGCATCTCAACCTGCGCGACGCGATCCGCCGCAAGATCGATTTCGTCACCGCCGAAGGCAAGGCGTACCAACTTCAGGAAAAAACCGCGACGCTCTTCGTACGGCCGCGCGGGTGGCACCTCCCCGAAAAGCACGTCTCGATCGACGGCAAGCCTATCTCCGGCGGAATCTTCGACTTCGCCTTGTATTTTTTCCACAACGCAAAGGCATTGATGGCGCGCGGCAGCGGGCCTTATTTCTATCTGCCCAAGCTCGAGAGCCACCTCGAAGCGAGGCTCTGGAACGACATCTTTATCGTGGCCGAAGACGATCTGGCAATCGAGCGCGGCACGATCAAGGCCACCGTCCTGATCGAGACCATACTCGCCGCGTTCGAGATGGACGAGATCCTCTACGAGTTGCGCGAGCATTCCGCGGGACTCAATTGCGGCCGCTGGGACTACATTTTCTCGTGCATCAAGAAGTTCCGTAACCGTCGCGACTTTTGCCTCGCCGACCGTGCGCTGGTGACCATGACCACGCACTTCATGCGCTCGTACGCCGAGCTGTGCATCAAGACCTGTCATCGGCGCAACATTCATGCGATGGGCGGCATGGCGGCGCAGATCCCGGTGAAGAACGACGAAAAGGCAAACGCCGAGGCGTTCGCCAAGGTCAAGGCCGACAAGGAACGCGAGGCGACGATCGGCCACGACGGTACCTGGGTCGCGCACCCGGGCATGGTCCAGCTCGCGAAGGAAGCGTTCGATCGGCTGATGCCGACGCCCAATCAGATCGCCGTCAAGAAACGCGAGGATGTCAACGTAACCACCGCCGATCTGCTTCACTTCGAGCCGGAAGCCCCGATCACCGAGAAGGGCTTGCGCCTTAACGTCAACGTCGCCATTCAATACATCGGCGCATGGCTTGTTGGACAGGGCGCGGTGCCGATTTGCAACCTCATGGAAGACGCCGCAACGGCCGAGATTTCCCGCTCACAGGTGTGGCAATGGATCCGCTCGCCCAAGGGCGTGCTCGACGACGGCCGCAAGGTGAGCAAGGACATGGTCGCATTGATGATTCCGGAGGAAATGCAGAAGATCCGCGACTTGCTGGGCGCGGCCTACGGCGAAGGAAAGTACGACGACGCGGCGACGATCTTTGGCGATCTGGTCAACAACGATACGTTCGTGGAATTCCTGACGCTGCCGGCGTACGAGCGTATCGACTAGCTTCGCACGTCTAGTCGAATAGCCTCGTCGCGGCGCGCGATTGCCCTGGGGATTCTGTCAGCAGCGACTGTAGGATATTGAGCCCGAGCGCCCTAGCCATCTCGAGATTGATAGATTCCCGTTCTTGCATGTGACCGAGGTCGCAGGAAGCAGGCGGGTCCTTATCTCATCCGCCGTTTGCCTGCTCGTACTGTCGTCGCTTCAGGTCCAAGTACTCGTTTTGCTCGAGCTCGTGCAGCTGAAGCGCGTGCCGTTCCGTAAAAGCAAACCAATCGCGCAAGCGCACCTCGAGTTGTTCGTGCGGAGGAAGGTTGCACGCGGAAAGGTACGCGATGAGGGCAAAGTAGTAGCGCATCACGTTACGCTCGATCGCGCCGCGAATGCCCTTGACGTATCGCGGAGAGCCGTCAGGCTTCCGGTCGACGATCGTAAATCCGACCTTCTCGCGTCCCACACTGCGCAGATACGTCCCCATGGCAACGCGCGCAGCCGCGCCAAACGAGTAGCCATAGCTGAAGTGGAAGAACGTCTGTCCGCGGTCTAACGGCGTGGCTTCGAGCAGGATCTTGTAGTCCGAGGTTGCCAACGGACCGAAGCGCGCGGTGAGAAGTACTTGAAAGTACTCGGGGGTGTCGCTTGCGACCCGATACGCGTAGTCCAGGTGCGAAACGACGGTGCTCGCCTCGTCATGCTTGCCGCCCACGTACAGGCTGATCGTGGGCGGTGAGGCCACCTCTGTTACGCGGCAGCTTTGACATTCAAGTGCAGGGCCAGAATATCGCACCACTGCGAGGCCAGTTTCAGCGACCTGCGTGCGCTCGCGAAAGACTCGTCGAGCACCCCGTAAAGGTCGCCTTGCAGCCTGTTCCCGGTCTCGCTGGAATCCAGATAGAGCGGCTTTTGGAACTGACTGTGGTCGAGTTGCTCCTAAAGCGATGCGTACTTTGCCTGCAGCGCCGCGGCCGGTCCGCTCACGACATCATCGGCGTGCGCAAGACTTCCACCGGCATGGAGCAGGAAGATAGCCAGGAGCCTGATGAAAGCCGATAACACGGCTTTCTTTCGTTCTCCGGGTGGCGTGGGTGGTGTGTCTCGGTCCGACCAGCTATTCTCCGCTTATTTCCCAGTTTCCGGGGTTGGCAGAGGCCCATGGCAAGCCACACGAACGCGGGCAGCGTAGACGTCGCAGAGCAGGGTAGACGTCGCAGAGCGGTGTCGACGCTCAGGACCGGCGGCGGGCGGCTGTTTCGCAAGTACGTGCTGTGGACGATGGCGCTGGTATGCGGCGCGCTGCTGGCGAGCGGCGCGATCAGCATCTACTTTTCTTACCAGGAGAACAAATCCGCGCTGTCGCTGGTGCAACACGAAAAGGCGGTCGCCGCGGCAGCGCGCATCGAGCAGTTCATCCGCCAGATCGAGCAGCAGTTGTCGTTCGCGGCGCTGCCGCAGCTTGGCGCGGCAGGAGGCGACGAGCGGCGGATCGAGTTCCTCAAGCTGATACGCCAGGTGCCGGCCGTCACCGATATTGCGCAGATCGATGCCGCCGGGCGGGAGCAACTGCTGGCATCGCGCCTGGCGATGGACGTCGTAGGCAGCCAGCGCGACCGCTCACAGGAGCCGGCATTCAAGGCCGCGCGCCCCGGGCAGACTTATTTCGGGCCGGTTTATTTCCGCAAGGAAACCGAGCCGTACATGACCATCGCGGTCAAGGCGGGCGGCGAGGCGGGCAGTGTCACGCTGGCTGAGGTGAACCTCAAGTTCATCTGGGATGTGGTCTCACGGATTCGCATCGGTGACAAGGGAAAGGCGTACGTGGTCGACGATACCGGGCATCTGGTCGCCGACCCGGACATCGGTCTGGTGCTCAAGAAGACCGACCTCTCCGCGCTCGATCACGTCAAAGCGGCATTCGCCGGCGGCGTCGGCCAATCGGCGCGGCTGGCAAAAGACGTGTCGGGCAACGAGGTGCTCACCGCATTCGCCCCCATCGATCCGCTGGGATGGAAGGTGTTCGTCGAGCAGCCGGTATCGGAGGTCTATGCCACGCTGAATGCTTCGATCCTGCGCACGGGGCTATTGATTCTGCTCGGGCTCGCGGCATCGGTGGTCGCGAGTCTCGCCTTTGCCCGCAGCATGGTGCGTCCGATCGCGGTCCTTCAGGAAGGCGCACAGCGCATCGGTGCGGGCGATCTCGAGCAGAAGATCGAGGTCCACACCGGCGACGAGCTCGAAGCGCTTGCCAACCAGTTCAACCGCATGACGGGAAAGTTGCGCGAGTCGTATGCCGGCTTGGAGCGCAAGGTCGAGGAGCGTACGCGTGAACTGCAGAATTCGCTCGAACAGCAGACCGCGATCAGCGAGATCCTGCGAGTCATCTCGAGCTCGCCGGGCGACGTGCGGCCGATGCTCAATGCCGTCGCCGAGCGCGCATTGAAGCTTTGCGATGCAGCGGAGTCTGGAATCTTTCTGGTCGACGGGGACACGCTTCGATTCACTGCCGGCTTCGGCAGCACGCCGACCTTTGACGAGGGCGAAGTCTTCCCCCTCAATCGCGGCTCAATGACCGGTCGCGCCGTCATCGACGGCGTGGCAATTCATATGGAGGACCTGGCTACGGCCCCAGAGGAGGAGTTTCCCCTCGGGCGTGAAATGCAGAGACGAATCGGCCATCACACTGCCCTCGCAGTGCCGCTGATGCGCGAGGACCGCGCGATCGGTACGTTCGCGCTCTGGCGCATGGAAGCGCGGCCATTTACCGAAAAGCAGATCGCCCTCGTAAAGACCTTCGCCGACCAGGCGGCGATCGCGATCGAGAACGTGCGCCTTTTCAACGCGACCAAAGAGGCGCTCGAGCAGCAGACCGCGATCAGCGAGATCCTTCGAGTCATCTCGAGCTCGCCGACCGATGTGCAGCCGGTGCTCGATGCGATTGCCGAGCGAGCCGCACAGCTCTGCGACGCCTCCGCGGCTTCGATGTATCTGACCGAGGGAGATAACTTGCGACATCTCGCGTCGAAGGGGCCATCCCCGGATGCCGTAAGCCACGTTGATTCGCTCCCGATCAGTCGCGATTCAATCTCCGGCCGGGCGCTGCTCGAGCGCAGGACCATTATGGTCGATGACATGCTCGCAGCGGGTGCTGACTATCCGCTTAGCGTGGAGATCGCGCAACACGCCGGGCACCGCACGGTCGTCGTCGTGCCGCTATTCCGCGAGGGCAGGCCGTTCGGCACGATTTTGCTGCGCCGGCAGGAAGTACGGCCGTTCAGTGAGCGCGAGCTTGCACTGTTGCAGACTTTCGGCGACCAGGCGGCCATCGCGCTGGAGAATGTCCGCCTGTTCAACGAGATCGAGGACAAGAGCCGCCAGCTCGAGGTCGCGAACAAGCACAAATCCGAATTCCTGGCCAACATGTCGCACGAGCTCAGGACGCCGCTCAACGCGATCATCGGCTTTTCCGAAGTGCTGCTCGAAAAGATGTTCGGCGAGATCAACGCCAAGCAGCAGGACTACTTGAGCGACATTCACTCGTCGGGCCGGCACCTGCTGGCGCTCATCAACGATATCCTCGACTTGTCCAAGATCGAGGCCGGGCGCATGGAGCTCGAGCCGTCCGACTTCGATGTTCCGACCGCGCTGCAAAACGCGATGACGCTGGTACGAGAGCGGGCCCAACGGCACGGGATCGCGCTTTCGCTCCAAATCGACCCGGCCGTGCGCGAGCTGCGCGCCGACGAACGCAAGTTCAAGCAGATTCTGGTCAATCTATTGTCCAACGCCGTCAAATTCACGCCCGACGGCGGCCGGGTCGCCTTGCGCGCACGACCCGTCGAGAGCGGCCTCGAGGTTTCGGTAAGCGACACCGGAATCGGCATCGCGCCGGAAGACCAGGAAAAAGTGTTCGAGGAATTCCGCCAGGTGGGGGGCGATTACAAGACCAAGCAGGAAGGCACCGGGCTGGGACTTGCGCTGGCGCGCAGGTTTGTGGAGCTGCACGGCGGTGTCATCGGCGTGCAAAGCGAGCTGGGCAAGGGAGCGACGTTCACATTTACAATTCCATGGGTCGCGGCATGAAACGAATATTGATTATCGAAGATAACGAAAAGAACATGAAGCTGGTGCGTGACATCCTGCAGGCGAAGGGCTTCGAGACCATGGAGGCGGTCAGTGCGGAGGAGGGCCTGGCGCTGGTGAAGCTGCACCGCTTCGACCTCGTCCTCATGGACATCCAGCTGCCGGGCATGAACGGAATCGAAGCGCTTGAATGCCTCCGCGCCGACGAAGAGACAAATAAGATTCCAGTCGTCGCAGTTACCGCGTCAGTAACGATCCAGGACCAGAGTCAGATCACGCGCGCGGGGTTCAACGCATTCATCAGCAAGCCGATAAGCGTGAAAGAGTTTCTCGAAACCGTCAACGCGATCGTTGGAAAGCCGACGTGAACGAGTCCGCGACCGTCCTTGTCGTCGACGATACGCCGCAGAACGTCAAGCTGTTGACCGACCTGCTCGTGGTCAACGGGTACCGCGTCGAGGCGGCGCAATCGGGGGAGGAGGCGCTGGAAAAAATCGCGGCCAGCATTCCGGACATCGTGCTGCTCGATGTCATGATGCCGGGTCTTTCCGGATATGACGTCTGCCGCAAGATTCGGCAGACGCCGGCGACGGCCCTCCTGCCGGTGGTGATGGTCACCTCGCTCGACCCGCAAAGCGAACGCGTTCACGGCATCGAGGCGGGAGCCGACGATTTTCTCGCCAAGCCCATCAACCGGCCGGAGCTCTTTGCGCGGGTGAAATCGCTGTTGCGCGTCAAATCGCTTCAGGACGAGGTCAAGCGTCAGGCAGAGCAGCTCGCCGAATGGAATTCACGGCTGGAGATGCGCGTTGCCGAACAGGTCGAGCAGATCGAGCGCATGGGCAGGCTCAAAGGGTTTTTTTCGCCGCAGATCGCCGAGCTGATCGTCTCCGGTGGCGCCGAGGACCTGCTGCGTCCGCATCGGCGCGAAGTTACCGTGGTTTTCCTGGATTTGCGCGGCTTCACCTCGTTCACCGAAACCGCGGAGCCGGAAGAGGTGATGGGTGTGCTTTCGGAGTATCACGCCACCGTCGGCCGGCTGGTGGTCGCGCACGAAGGAACGATCGAGCATTTTGCCGGCGATGGCATGATGATTTTTTTCAACGACCCTATCACGCTCGACAATGCTGCGGTCAACGCGGCGCGCATGGGCTTGTCCTTACAAGCGGACTTCGTACCGTTGCGGGAAGGCTGGCGGAAACGCGGATTTACGCTCGACCTCGGGATCGGATTCGCGCAGGGTTATGCCACGCTGGGTGCCATTGGCTTCGCGGGTCGCCAGGATTATGCTGCCATCGGCAGCGTCACCAATCTTGCGACGCGGCTCTGCGGGGAAGCGAAGGGTGGTGAGATGCTCACCAACCAGAAAACACTCGCCCGGATCGAAAATGAATTCGACGCTGAGCCGCTTGGCCCACGCTCGCTCAAGGGATTCGCTCAGCCGGTGAATGTGTTCCGGATTGTTTCCGGCAAGAACCCATCGTAGCGGCGCGTCGGAAAACCGCTACTCGATCCTGCAGGCTTCGTCGAAGCCCAGTCGCGGCTCGCGGGGCGGCACCTTCTCCGGATTGCGCGGGGTCAGGAAGGGTCATGCATGGCACTTTTTGCAATGGATAGTCGATTGAGGCACATTATCATCAATATTGATTCAATTAATTGGACTCATCGCTTTTGCCCGCGTAGATTGACGATACCCGCTGTTTTTGGCGGCAATTTTCCCCGCGGGCGGGGTCGGCAACGAGGAGACGGCAATGGAGCTGAAGGGCACCAAGACGCACGACAATCTCAAGGCTGCGTTCGCGGGCGAATCGCAGGCGAACAGGCGCTATCTGTATTTCGCGAGCAAGGCCGACGTGGAGGGACAAAACGACGTCGCGGCGGTGTTTCGCTCGACGGCTGAGGGGGAAACCGGCCATGCGCACGGGCATCTGGATTATCTCGTCGCCGTCGGCGACCCGGCAACCGATCTGCCGATTGGCAAGAGCCGCGACAATCTGAAAGCTGCGATCGCGGGCGAGACGCACGAGTACACCGACATGTATCCGGGCATGGCCAAGGCGGCGCGCGGCGAGGGCTTCGAGGAGATCGCCGACTGGTTCGAGACTTTGGCCAAGGCTGAGCGGTCGCACGCGAATAGGTTTCAGAAGGCGCTCGACGCTCTCGCAGATTGAAATGCCCGGGCGTCTGCCTCGCGCCAATCTCGTTTGCCAATCGTGTCTGAGCCGGAATAATCATGCGCGAGGGCAGCCTCGAAGCGCCTACCCGCCATCCCCTCGACTGGCGCAATCCGGCTTTCTATGATCAGGCGGCCGCGGACGCCGAGCTGGAACGCATCTTCAATATCTGTCACGGCTGCCGGCGCTGCGTGAGCTTGTGCAACGCGTTCCCGACGTTGTTCGACCTGATCGACGCGACCAAAAGCGGCGAGATCGACGGCGTGGCCAAGCAGGATTTCGGCAAGGTCGTCGATCAGTGCTATCTCTGCGACATCTGCTACATGACCAAGTGTCCCTATGTTCCACCGCATCCGTGGAACGTGGATTTTCCGCACGTGATGCTGCGTGCCAAGGCGATCAAGTTCCGGCAGGGCGAGACGAATTTTCGCGACAGGATGCTGACCGGCACCGACCGGCTGGGCAAGCTGGCGACGATTCCGGTAGTGGTGCAGATGGTCAACAAGGCGAACAAGACGCCAGCCATCCGGCGCGCCATGCAGAAGATCATCGGCGTTCACGCCGAGCGGCGCTTGCCGCCCTACGCGACCAAGCGCTTCGCCCGGCTCGCGCCCGCGTCGAAAACGTGGCCGGTGAGGGACGGCGAACGTACCCCCGGCAAGGTGGCGATCTTTTCCACCTGCTATGTCAATTACAACGAGCCGGGCATCGGTCTCGATCTGATCCAGGTCCTGGAGCACAACGAAATTCCGCACGTCCTGGTCCAGAAGGAAGCGTGCTGCGGCATGCCCAAGCTCGAGTTGGGCGATCTGGATTCGGTGGAAACACTCAAGAATGCGAATGTTCCGGCTCTGGCGCGGCTTGCCGCCGAGGGCTTCGCCATTCTGACCGCGGTGCCGTCGTGCACGCTGATGTTCAAGAGCGAGCTGCCGCTGATCTTCGCGGACGACGCCGACGTGAAAGCGGTGGCCGCGGCAATGTTCGATCCGTTCGAGTATCTGGTTGCCCGCGACCGAGACGGGTTGCTAAAGCGGGACTTCAATACGCCGCTCGGCAAGGTGAGCTATCACGTACCGTGCCATTCGCGGGTGCAGAACATCGGCCAGAAGACGCGCGAAGTGCTGGAGTGGATTCCGGATACGTCGATCAACACGGTGGAGCGATGCGCGGGACATGACGGTACGTGGGGCGTCAAGACCGAGCATTTCGAGACTTCGATGAAGATCGGCAGGCCGGTGTTCCGGCTAATGGGCCAGAACGAGCCCGATTACATCAGCTCCGACTGTCCCATTGCCGGCCGCGCTATCCTGCAGGGAGTCGAGCAAGGCGACACGCCGTCGCACGCGCGCAAGGCGCATCCGCTGACGCTGCTGCGGATCGCTTACGGCCTCGGCCTGTCCGACGGCGACGGCGCGACACGGTAAAAGCGCGCCAGCCATGCCGCGCATAACTCGCGAGAGCCTGATGACGCTCGAGGCATACGCCAAGGCGCGCAAGGACTTCCGGGCCATGGTCATGGCGCACAAGAAACGCCGGGCCGTGCATCTTGGCGAACACCTCACGCTGCTCTTCGAAGACGAGCTTACGATTCGTTACCAGGTTCAGGAAATACTGCGCGTCGAAAAGTCATTCGAGGAGCAGGCGATTCAGGACGAGCTCGACGCTTATAACCCACTGGTGCCCGACGGTCATAACTGGAAGGCAACACTGCTGGTCGAGTACGAAGACGTCGAGGAACGCAAGCAGGCCCTGGCGAAATTGAAAGGCGTCGAAGACCGGGTGTGGGTGCAAGCCGGCAGCTTGCCGCGCGTCTACGCGATTGCGGACGAGGATCTGGAGCGCGAAAACGCCGAAAAGACATCCGCCGTTCACTTCGTGCGCTTCGACTTGACGCGCTCGATGATAAGCGAGCTACGCCGCGGGAGCGCTCTTTCCATCGGTGTTGATCATCCGGCCTACACGTTCACGCTGACCGAAGTACCGGAACCGACCCGGCACGCCTTGCTTGCCGATCTCTCGGGCGATTAGAAAACGGGCGCCCCCTTGTTCCTCACCCTTCGCCGGAAGCAGACCACCGCTCCCACGCGTCTCGGGTGATACCGCGGACGCAGAACCGCTCCTGTTTCCCGCGGTGCTCGCGCGTCTCCGTTTTCACCAGCGACAGGCCGCACTGTTCCATGACTCGCCCCGATGCAGGATTGCGCACCAGGTGCGACGCCGTCATCTGATCGCATTCGAGGTAGCTGAACGTCAGCGCGACCACCGCCCGCGCCGCAGACGTCGCGAAGCCCCGGCCCCAATACGGCGCACCGATCCAGAAGCCGAGATTCTCGTGCTCGCCGGCAACCGGCCGGGCCTCGATCGCGCCGACCAGCAATCCGTCTTCGGCCCGCGTGATGGCGTACACGAAGGCGCTACCGCGATCGCGCTCCCGTTGATGGGTGCCGATCCATTCCTCCGCCATGCCGATGCCATAGGGATGCGGAATCAGGGCGGTGGTCTCCGCGACCGCGAGATCGCCGGCCAGCAGTTGCACTCGCGGCGCATCATCCAGCGTGAAAGGACGCAGCCTGATGGGGAGCAGGGTGACGCGTTCGGGCAGCAAATCCGTGGGGTCTCGTTGAAGCCTTCAGTCCCTGAAGTTTCCGAATTGAACCGGAAAATCGGTGATCGTCTTCTTGACCAGCGCGATCGCGCTCTGCAGCTCGTCTCTTTTCGCGCCCGAGACCCGCACCGCGTCGCCCTGGATACTGGCCTGCACCTTGAGCTTGCTGTCCTTGAGCAGCTTGACGATCTTCTTGGACAGCTCCTGCTCGATGCCGACCCGGATCGTGACCTTCTGTTTCACCTTGTCGTGGCTCATTTTCTCGATCGTTTCGAACTTGAGAGAACGAACGTCGACGCCTCGCTTGGTCAGCTTGCCCAGCACGACATCGGTGACCTGCCTGAGCTTGAACTCGTCGTCCGCAAAAAGCGTCAGCTCCTTCTCCTTGTGCTCGACCCGCGCATCGGAGCCCTTGAAGTCGAAGCGGGTGGATATCTCCTTGTTCGCCTGCTCGATGGCATTGCGAACCTCGACCTGATTCACCTCGGAAATGATATCGAATGACGGCATGGTGGCGACCTGACAGCGTGAGATGAGAAAAGTTATTTTTTCCGCTTGCGCGCGAGCTTGGTCTCGATGCGCATGCGCAGAGCGTTGAGCTTGATGAAGCCGGTCGCGTCCTTTTGATCGTAGGCACCGCGGTCTTCCTCGAAGGTCGCGACCGTCGAGTCGAACAGCGAATCCGACTTCGAATCGCGGCCGACGACGATCACATTGCCCTTGTAGAGCTTGACGCGCACCCAGCCGTTGACGCCGACCTGCGTCGCATCGATCATCGTCTGCAGCATCGTGCGTTCGGGCGACCACCAGTAGCCGTTGTAGATCAGGCTCGCGTAGCGCGGCATTAGATCGTCCTTGAGATGCGCGACCTCGCGATCGAGGCAGATCGATTCGATGGCCCGATGCGACTTCAGCATGATCGTGCCGCCGGGCGTTTCGTAGCAGCCGCGCGACTTCATGCCGACGTAGCGATTCTCGACCAGATCGAGGCGGCCGACGCCGTGCTTGCCGCCGATGCGGTTGAGCTCGGTGAGCGTCTGCGCCGGGGTCATGGTCTTGCCGTTGACCGCGACGATGTCGCCGCGCGCATATTCGAGCTCCAGATATTCCGCCGCGTCGGGTGCCTTTTCGGGCGATACCGTCCACCGCCACATGTCTTCCTCGGGCTCCTGCGCGGGATCTTCCAGCGCCCGGCCCTCGTAGCTGATGTGCAGCAGATTGGCGTCCATCGAATAGGGGCTGCCGCCGGCCTTGTGCTTCATTTCGATGGGAATGCCGTGTTTCGCGGCATATTCGAGCAGCTTTTCGCGTGAGGTGAGGTCCCATTCCCGCCAGGGCGCGATCACCCGGATGTCCGGCTCGAGCGCGTAGTAGGCAAGCTCGAAGCGGACCTGGTCGTTGCCCTTGCCGGTGGCACCGTGCGCCACCGCGTCGGCTTGGGTTTCGCGCGCGATCTCGATCTGCCGCTTGGCGATCAACGGCCGCGCGATCGACGTTCCCAACAAATATTCGCCTTCGTAGATGGCGTTGGCGCGAAACATCGGATAGACGAAATCGCGGACGAATTCCTCGCGCAGGTCGTCGACGTAGATTTGCGCGACGCCTGCCGCTCGGGCCTTGGCGCGCGCCGGCTCGAGCTCCTCGCGTTGACCGATATCGGCGGTGAAGGTCACCACCTCGCAGCGGTAGGTATCCTGCAGCCACTTTAGAATCACCGATGTGTCGAGGCCGCCGGAGTAGGCGAGCACCGCTTTGTTGATTGAGCTCCCCATACCGTCAATCGATCCGCGCGCCGGTCTTCTTGATGACCGGTGCCCACTTGTCGGATTCGCTCTTGATCAGCGCCGCGAGATCTTCGGGCGCGCCGCCGACCAACTCGAAGCCCTGGGCATTGAGCGCACTCTTTACTGGCGGATCGCTGAGAATCGCGTTGATCTCGGTATTGAGACGCTGCACGATCGGGCGCGGCGTTCCGGCGGCGACCAGGATGCCGTTCCACGCCAGCGCCTCGAATCCCGGGTAGCCCGCTTCGGCGACGGTCGGCAGGTCCGGCAGCAGCGCGAATCGCTTGGCCGTCGAGACGGCCAATGCTCGCAACTTGCCAGCCTGGATCTGCGCCTGCAGCGGCTGCATGACCGCGAACATCATCTGAGTCTCGCCCTGGATCGTCGCCGTGACCGCCGGCGGAGAACCGTTGAACGGCACGTGGACGATGTCGATACCGGCTGTCACTTTCAGCAATTCCATCGTCAGGTGCGACGAGCTGCCGTTGCCGACCGACGCATAGTTGAGCTTACCCGGGTTGGTCTTGGCATAGTCAACGAGCTCCTTGACCGATTTGATCGGCAAGGACGCGTTGATCGCGAGCACGTTCGGTTGGCTGGAGGTGATGATCACCGCGCTCAGATCCTTTTGCGGGTCGTAGGGCAGTTTCGCGTACAGGTGGGGGCCGAACGCCAGAGGACCGTTGAACGAAATCACCATCGTGTAACCGTCCGGAGGCGACTTGGCGATCATGTCGGTCGCGACAGTGCCGCCGGCGGCAGGTCGATTGTCGACCACCACAGGCTGTCCAAGCCTGTCCTTCAACCTGTCGCCGATCATGCGCGCCAGCACGTCGAGGGAGCTGCCAGCGGGCGCCGCAACAATGAACTTGATCGGCTTGTCCGGCCAGCTCTGGGCGCCGGCGAACAGCGGCGCAAGCGCTGCCGCGAAGACGATAAGCAACAACGAGATCCTGCGTACTGACATGGGCTTTCCTAGGTTATTCCGGTGAGTGGCAGACCGCTTCGATGTTGTGTCCGTCAGGGTCCAGCACAAAAGCGCCATAGTAGTCGGGATGGTATTGCGGACGCAGCCCCGGTGCGCCGTTGTCGCTGCCGCCTGCGGCCATCGCCGCCCGATAGAAAGCGTCGACCTGCGCCCGCGACTCGGCGCGGAAAGCAATGTGAATCGGCGGCACATTCGGCTTGTCCTGGCCGATCCAGAAGTCCGGCTTAGGCGAAACGCCGAAACCGGCGAACTGCTCCCACTCCATCAGCAGCGTGTAACCCAGCGGGGCCAGCGCCACGCGATAAAACGCCTTGCTTCTTGCCACGTCGGAAACGGAGACTCCTGAGTGATCGATCATTGCAACTCCCAGTCCGTGATCGCTAGCTGCTCACGCGGCCGCAAACGAGATACTCGAGCAGCGCTTTCTGCGCGTGCAGCCGGTTCTCCGCCTCGTCCCATACCACGCTCTGCGGGCCGTCGATGACCGCGGCTGCCACTTCCTCGCCGCGGTGCGCGGGCAGGCAATGCATGAACAGCGCATCGGGTTTTGCCTTGGCCATCATCTCTTGGTCGACTTCCCATTGCGCGAAGTCGCGCTGCCGCTCCGCGTTCTCCGCTTCGAAGCCCATGCTGGTCCACACGTCGGTGGTGACCAGATCGGCTCCGCGACACGCTTGCATCGGGTCGGTGAAAGACTGCAAGCGGCTGGTGTCGAAAATCCCGGCGCGCTCGGGCTCCACTTCGTAACCGGGAGGCGTCGAAACGTGGACGTTGAAATCGAAAAGCAATGCCGCCTGCAACCATGTATTGCAGACATTGTTCGAGTCGCCGATCCAGGCCACGGTTTTTCCCTGGATCGAGCCGCGATGCTCGATGTAGGTGTAGACGTCCGCCAGAATCTGGCAGGGGTGGTACTCATTGGTGAGCCCGTTGATGACCGGCACACGCGAGTGTCCCGCGAAGCGCTCGATAATGGTCTGCTCGAAGGTGCGGATCATGACCACGTCGACCATCCGCGAAATGACGCGCGCGACGTCCTCGATCGGCTCGCCGCGGCCGAGCTGGGTATCGCCTCGGTTCAAGTTGATGGCGATGCCCCCGAGTTGGTTCATGCCGGCCTCGAACGACACACGTGTCCGCGTCGAGGCTTTCTCGAACACCATGGCCAGCGTGCGGTCGCGCAGCGGCTGATAGATCTCGTAGCGCTTGAAACGGTCCTTGATCCAGCGTGTACGTTCGAACAGGTAGGCGAGCTCGTCGCGGCTGAAGTCCTGGAGCTGCAGAAAATGCTTGGGAGCCACGGGTGCGCTCACGACGGCAACCAAACCTGTAATCGCTGAAGAAACAGCATTTTAGCACGTGCTTTCATGAACCGTCGTACGCTAATCCATTGCATATTGCGAACGTGCGCGACGCGCGGAACCTCGAGATCGTCATTCCCGCTCCTCGTGGAAATGGGCGGGAATCCAGTGGCTTTTCGACGCAACCACGGTCGAAAAAAAAAGCGCCGTGCGGCGCTTTTTCCGAGTACGCACGACAAGTGCCCTACGGCAGCGCCTTGATGGCTTGCGCCAGTCGCGTCTTGTTTCGCGAGGCAGTGTTCTTGTGCACGACCTTCTTGTCGGCGATGCGATCGATCACCGACTGCTGCGCCTTGAATTCCTTGGTCGCGGCCACTTTGTCGCCGCCTGCGATGGCCTTCTTGACCTTCTTCAGCGCGGTGCGCAGCGACGACTTGAGGCTCGCATTGTGCTGACGCCTCACTTCTCCTTGCCGGGCACGTTTGCGCGCTTGGGCAGTGTTTGCCATGTTCGTGAATCCTTTGATTGCGACCGTTGATGCGTTGGTGAGTGCGCCTGCCGTTATTGCAACGCGATTTTCGCGCGTTCCCTCGATGAAATACGGGAGCCGAGGGTCCGGTGGAGCACCCGAAAAAGACCGGGCATAATAGCGACTTTCCGGGTTTGGCGCAAGCCGGAACCGCTGCCGGTTGCTCTCTTCGTCGTTTCTTCGTCTTGCAACCTACTCCACACCCGATCCGCACGGCCCATGAAACGCGCATGCGCGCTTCGGTGACGCACACGCGCGCTTTGCGATGAATCTGCTCAAGGCGCTGTCCACCGTCAGCGCATTGACGCTGCTGTCGCGGATCACGGGACTCGTTCGCGAAAGCCTGAAAGCCGTCGGCTTCGGCGCCGGCTTGCAGATGGACGCTTTCGAAGCCGCATTCCGTCTGCCCAATATTCTGCGGCGGCTCTTCGCCGAAGGCGCGTTCTCGCAGGCGTTCGTGCCGATACTTGCCGAATACAAACGCGCACGCGGAGAGGTCGCGACGCGCGATCTCGTCGGCCGTGTCGCGACGCTACTGGCGGTGCTACTCCTTGCCTTGTCGGTGCTCGGCATCTTCGCTGCGCCGTGGCTGGTCTATCTCCTGGCCGGCGGCTTCGTCAGGACGCCGGGGAAGGTCGAGCTCACCGCGGAGCTCATCCGGATCATGTTCCCCTACGTTTTTTTCATCTCGCTGGTGTCGCTCGCCGGCGGCGTGTTGAACGTGCACCGGCGTTTCGCGATCCCCGCCTTCACGCCGGTGCTGCTCAATGTCTCGATCATTGTCGCCACGATCTTTGTCGCTCCCCACTTTGATCCGCCGATTGTCGCTTTGGCATGGGGTGTGGCGGTCGGTGGCGTCGCGCAGCTCACACTTCAGATCGTTCCGCTCGCACGCCTGGCGATGTTGCCGCGCCCGCGATTCGACTGGCGCGACGAGGGCGTGCGCCGGGTTTTGCGGGCGATGGGTCCCGCAGTTCTCGGCGTCTCCGCGGCGCAGATTTCCACGCTGATCAATACTCAGCTCGCCGCGTATCTTGGCGATGGACGCATCTCCTGGATCACCTACGCCGACCGCCTGATGGAATTCCCCAGCGCGATGTTGGGCGTCGCATTGGGGACGGTACTGCTGCCCAGCCTCGTCAAGCATCACCACGATGCAAACGAAGAGCAGTATCGCTCGCTGCTCGATTGGGGCCTGAGGCTGACATTCCTGCTGGCGCTACCGGCGGCGCTTGCGCTTGCGTTGCTCGCCGTACCGTTGATCTCGACCCTGTATCAGTACGGACGCTTTACGCTCAACGATGTGTGGCAGACGCGCGATGCGCTGTTAGGTTACAGCGTGGGACTCATCGGCCTCATCGCCGTCAAGATCCTTGCGCCCGGCTTCTATGCGCGGCAGGACATGAAGACACCGGTGAAGATCGCCTTCCTGACCGTGCTGGTCACTCAGCTCCTGGCGGTAACGTTGATGTTTCAGATCGGCCACGCCGGCCTTACGCTGGCCACCTCGCTCGGCGCGTGCCTGAATGCAACGCTACTCTTCCTGGCCATGCGCCGCCGCAACATCTATGTGCCGCAGCGCGGCTGGCCGCTTTTTCTCGGCCGTGTCGCCGTCGCACTGGCGGTGTTGGGCGGTGTGTTGTGGTGGGCGTCGGGCGGCGATGGGTTCTGGGTAACGGCAAGCCTGTGGGTCAAGGTCGGGCGATTGTCGCTGGTAATCGTCGCCGGGGCGGTGGCGTATTTCTCGGCGCTCTGGCTGGTGGGGTTCCGCTTTGCCGATTTCAACCGACGCGAGCATCATTAGCGTTCAAGTCATCGCAGATCCGTTGCGGTCATTCCGACAGAGTGATCACGACTCGCTCCGACGGACTCAGCGGCCCGCCTACTGTGAGCGCTCCGCCCACACCGGCGCCCTCAGCGCTTCCGGAACAGACTCAAATCGAACCGCGACTGCCCGCTGATGAGCAATTCCGCCAGCACTTCGCCGATCACGCCCGAAAACTTGAAACCGTGCCCCGAGCACGGACTCGCAATCATCACTCGCGGCTGTTCCGGATGCCGGTCGATCCAGAAATGTTCATCCGGCGTGTTCGTGTACGTGCACACCTCCGCTGAACGCAATGCGCCATCCGCGTCGGGCAGAAACTGCCGCACCAGTTCGCGTATCGCCGCAACTTCGGCATCGCTGACTTCGCGACGAATTTGATCCGGGTCGGCGACCTCGCCCGCATGATGGCGCGCAACCTTCACGCCGCTTCCGAGGTCGGGAAATCCGTAAAAAAAGTTCTGCGGCGTTGTTTCCCACAAATGGATCGGACACCGTGCCGGCTCGAATGTCTCGGGGTGCGCGCGAGGCGCGAACCGGCACACGACTTGCCGCTCGACGGAGAACGGCAGATTCAACTCCGGCACAAGCGAACCAATCCAGCCTCCCGCCGTCAGCAGCAGTTGGCCGGCGCGGTATTCGCCCTGGTCCGTGACCACGCGCACGCCATCGCCGTCACTCGTCCAGCTCACCACCGGCTCGTCATAGCGAAGCGTTGCGCCGTGCGTTTGCGCCAGCACGAGATGTGCGTCGACACAGGCTTCGGGAAAAAGAATTCCCGCGCGTGGTTCCCACAGCGCGACCATATCATCGGCTGGCCGTAACGCGGGAAACCGCGTCGGAACTTCGGTCGACGTCAGCAATTCGTACGAGAGCCGATGTTGTTCCGCACTGCGTCGCGCGCCGCTCACCAGCGCGCCGTCGGGCCGGCCAATCATCAGCCCGCCCGTGATGCGCAGCAGGTCTCGACCTGACAAGCGTTCCAGTTCAGTCCAGAGCTCATATGCCCGCTGCACGAGCGGCACATACAGCGGATGCTCGAAGTACGCCTCTCGGATGATGCGTGTCTGCCCGTGCGAGGAGCCGTACGAATGCGGCGGCGTGAAACGATCCAGCCCGAGAACTCGTCGGCCGTTCTTCGCGAGGTGAAACGCGGCGGCGCTGCCCATCGCGCCCAGACCGACCACGACGACATCATAGGATCCGGACATCGCGGAGGGCTACCGGCGGATCAGCATGAAAGACGGCGCTTAGCCGAACTGGAGCTAGGTCACAGCCGATGACATTAGCTCGCAGGTGTTGCCGGTGTCCGACACGGTGGCCCGCTGCATGTCGCGTTTCCAGCGCCGCTCCTCGAACTCGGTACCGCGATGCATGGTGCAGCGGTTGTCCCACATGACGAGATCGTGCAGCCGCCAGCGATGCGTGTACACAAACTGGCGCTGCGTCGCGTGGGCCATCAAGCTGTCGAGAAGCGCGCGCCCTTCTTCATCGGGCATGCCGATCACGCGCCTGGCGTGTGAGGCGATGTAGAACGAGCGCCTGCCGGTCTCCGGAATCGTGCGCACCAGAACCTGCTGCGCGGGCGGCAGCGCCGCGCGCTCGCTGTCCGAGTAGTCGGTGAAGCCCAGCTTGGCGCGCGAATGGAAAATCGAATGCTCGACGACCAGGCCGTCGATGCGCCGGCGGGTCTCCTGCGGCAACGCATCCCAGGCGGCGCGCATATCGGCAAACTCGGTGTGGCCGCCGATCGGCGCCACGCTGCGCGCGTAGAGCAGCGACGCGCGCGCCGGCACATGGCGGAAAATGCTGTCCGTGTGCCACAGGCGGTTGGCCAGGCCCGACAGCCGTTTGCGGCTGTCCGCCTTCAGTATCTCGCTGCTGTGGTCGAGGTTGGAAACGTCGGAGATTCTCGCGTCGATGCGGTCCTGCTTGACGTCGTCCTGATAGGAATGGATGTTCGGCTCGAGCGGACCGAACAGCTGCGCGAATTCGACGTGCTGCTCAGATGTCAATTGCTGTGCGGGGAAGACCAGCACGCCATACTTCCAGAAGGCGGCCTTGATCGCGGCACTATCATCGGGCGACAGAGCTTGCGTCAGGTCCACATCGCCGACTTCCGCAGCGAAGTCCGGCGTTACCGGGAAAATGCTGATAGCCATGCTTGTTCCCTCGATTCACTCGGGCGTAATGCCGGCTTCCTTCACCACCCGCGCCCACTTCGCCAGATCTTTCTTGATGTAGGCGGCGAACTCCTCGGGGGTGCTGGTGACGGCCTCGGCGCCTCGCGCCTCCATCCATGCCTTCATGGCCGGGTCCTGCATGACCGCGACAAGCTCCCGGTTCAGCCTCGTGACAATTGCCGCCGGGATCTTGGCGGGCGCCAGAATGCCGAACCAGTTGTACGTCTCGTACCCGGGCATGCCAAGCTCCGCGAGCGTGGGCACGTCGGGCAGTTGCGGCCACCGCTTGGCGCCGGTCACAGCCAGCGCTCTCAGCTTCCCGGATTGGATGTGGGGCAAGGCCGTGTCATTGAACATCACTTGGATCTGGCCCCCGAGGAGGTCCGTGAGCGCGGGACCGGTACCCTTGTACGGAATGTGGGTCATACGGATGCCAGCCCCGCTATCGAACAATTCCCCGACTAGATGACTGAGGCCGCCGGCGCCTGTCGATCCGAAATTCAACTGTCCCGGCTTCGACTTGGAGAGTGCGATCAGTTCGGCGACGCTCTTCGCCGGCAGCGAAGGATTCACGACGAGCACGGTCTGGCTTTCGGCGATGAGCGCGATCGGCGCCAGGTCCGTCATCGGGTCGAACGCCAGCTGCTTGTACATCAGCGTGTTGAGCCCGACCGTGGCGTTGTTGCCGATATACAGCGTGTAACCGTCGGCAGGCGATTTCGCCGCCTTGTCAGCGCCGATGTTGCCGCCCCCGCCCGCGATGTTTTCGACGACCACCGGCTGCTGGACGCGATCCGAGAGTCCCTTCGCAACCGCTCTTGCCACCGCGTCGGTAAGACCGCCGGGCGGGTAGGGCACGATCAGGTGAATCGCCCTTTCAGGATAGGCGGCGTGTGCGCTTGCCGCAGCGAGCGCGAACACGATCATGGCGATGGCCCTTTTGAAAAGGTGACAAGCGTCTTTCATGCTGTCTCCATTAGATGCGCTATCAGAGGGGCAGGGAAAGGACCGATTATGCTATGTTCGAACGCCAAAGTCCGGAGGCCCCCCAATGACCGCTCGTCGCGCTGCGCAGCTCCTGTTCGTCCTTGTATTTGCGCCGCTGTCGGCGTCTGCGCAATCCGCCACGGGCACACCCAAGGTCTACTACCCCGACGCGGCGTGGCAGCACAAGACTCCGGCGGAGGCAGGCATCGCCACATTGCTCTTGAAAGACGCGATCGATTTTGCCGTTGCCAGTGAGACCAAGGCGCCGCGCGATCTCAAGCTCAATCATTACCAGACTTTCGGCCGCGAACCCTTCGGCTATGCCATCGGGCCGATCAAGGACCGCGGCGATCCGACCGGCATTATCGTTCACAAAGGCTATATCGTCGCCGAATGGGGAGATCCGCTGCGAGTCGACATGGCGCACAGCGTGACCAAGACCTTTCTTTCGAGCGTGATCGGAATCGCCGTCGATCGCGGCATGATCAAAAGCATCAACGACACGGTGCGTGAGTATGTTCCGCCGATCCAGGTTTACAACCCGGTTCCGGCCGGCAACAAATCCGACAGCCTCGCGACGCCTGATTTTCTGTATCTCTTCGAAACGCCACACAACCGGACCATTACCTGGGACCACCTGCTACGCCAGACCAGCGACTGGGAAGGCACGCTTTGGGGCAAACCCGACTGGGCCGACCGACCGGGCGACAAGCCGGGCGAGTGGACCACGCGGCCGCGCGACAAGCCCGGCAGCGCCTACAAATACAATGACACACGCGTCAACGTGCTGGCGCTCGCCGCGCTCAACGTCTGGCGCCGTCCGCTGCCGCAGGTGTTGAAAGAGAACGTCATGGACCCGATCGGCGCCTCGAGCACATGGCGCTGGTATGGCTACGAGAATTCCTGGATCGTTGTCGATGGGACTGCGGTGCAGTCGACGACCGGCGGCGGTCATTGGGGCGGCGGCATGTTCATCAACGCCTACGACATGGCGCGCTTCGGTTACCTCACGCTGCGCCATGGCAAGTGGAAGGACCGGCAGATACTTTCAAATCAATGGGTCGACTGGGCGCTCACGCCCACCGCCGCACAGCCGACGTACGGCTTTATGAACTGGTTTCTCAACACCGACCGAAAATATCTGCCGAGTGCGCCGGCCAGCGCATTCGCGCATATCGGCAACGGTGTGAATATGATCTACGTGGACCCGGAGCACGATGTGGTGGCGGTAGTCCGCTGGATCGACACCAAAGCGACGGATGAGTTTGTGAAACGGCTGCTCGCGGCCATCGAAAGGAAATAGCTGACTGGGATAATTGACTCAGGCTCCTGACAAAATACCGCGTCGGCATGGTTTCCGCGCCTCAATCGTGGCCGCCGGGCTTGCGATACGGGCACTTCACGCGTGTGCATTCGGCGTACAGGTATAGCGCGTGCTCGCTGATCTCGAACCCGCGCTCGCGGGCGATCCTGGTCTGGCGCTTCTCGATCTCGGCGTCGAAGAATTCCTCGACGCGACCGCATTGCAAGCACACCAGATGATCGTGGTGGCCACCCTGATTGAGCTCGAACACCGCCTTGCCCGATTCGAAGTGATGCCGCACCAGCAATCCCGCCTGCTCGAATTGCGTCAGCACTCGATACACCGTCGCCAATCCGACGTCCAGACCTTCGGCCAGCAACTGCTTGTAGACGTCTTCGGCAGTCAAGTGCCTGACCTTGCTCTGCTCGAACAGGTTGATGATCTTCAGCCGCGGCAGCGTCGCCTTGAGGCCTGCGTTCTTGAGGTCGTGCTGCGTGGACATGGTTCGTTCGGAGGGTAAGGAAGGACCGTGAAGGGTAGCTAAGGGTCGCGAGCGGCCGCCTTGCTATGATATAGTTTCCAGTCGTTTTTAGCAGCGGAAGTCCACCCATGCGCGCACTCTTCTGCGCCACCGCCATCGCACTGATGCTGGCAGCTTGCTCCTGGGTACCGAGACTGGGCGTCTACAAGCTCGATATCAATCAGGGTAATTACATCACTTCGGACCAGGTCGATCGGCTGAAGGTCGGTCAGACACGGCAGCAGGTGCGCGCGGTCCTTGGCACACCCATGCTCGCCGACGCCTTCCACGCCAACCGCTGGGACTATCCGTACGAGTTCAATCGGCTTGGCCGGACTCTCGAACATCGGCAGTTCACGGTCTATTTCGCGGACGAGAAGCTGGCGCGCTGGGAGGGCGACGAGATGCCGCCGTCGCCCGCGGAAGTCGCGCGCTCCGGGGGKGGCGACGCGGCGCTGGACAAGTCTTTGTCTTCCGCGCCGAAGACCGGCGAGGAAAACTGGCTGCAGCAGCTCCTGAGAAAGCTGGGTTGGTGGCAGTAGCGACCGGTCCGGTGCCGATACGCGTGGCGATCGCCGGCAGCGGCGGACGTATGGGACAGACGCTGATCGACGCCGTGCTCGCGGCACCCGACCTGACGCTTATCGGCGCGCTGGAAATTTCCGGCAGCGCCTTGCTCGGCCACGACGTGGGCGAACGCTCCGGCCGTGCAACGGGCGTGGCGATCACCACCGATCCGGCAGCCGGCGTTCGCAACGCCGACGTCCTGATCGACTTTACCCGGCCAGAGGGAACGCTTGCCCATCTGGCCGCGTGCGCGGCAGCGAAGGTCGGCGCCGTGGTCGGCACCACCGGGCTCTCCAATAGCGACAAGAAAGCGATGCGCGAGTTCGCGCGCGGCATTCCGATTGTGTTCGCCCCCAACATGAGCGTGGGCGTCAACGTGCTCATCAAGCTGGTCGAAGTCGCGGCGCAAAGACTGGGCAACGATTACGATGTCGAGATCGTGGAAATGCACCATCGACACAAGGTCGATGCGCCCTCCGGAACGGCGCTCAGGCTAGGCGAGGCAGCGGCCACGGCGTTGAGCCGCGATCTCGAGTCGGTCGGCGTCTACGCTCGCCAAGGCGTCATCGGAGAGCGCCCGGGACGCGCCATCGGCTTCGCAAGCTTGCGCGGGGGCGACGTCGTCGGCGATCACACGGTCATTTTCGCGGGCGATGGCGAGCGCATTGAGCTTACCCATCGGGCCGGATCGCGGGCGAACTTTGCGCAAGGTGCCTTGCGCGCGGCGCGCTTTGTCGCACTCAAGCGCAAGGAGCCTCGCATGTACGACATGCAGGACGTCCTGGGTTTGCGCTGAGCGGCTGCGCTGAAAGCTTCGTAACCATGCCGGTCGTTCATCCTTTCGACTTGAGTGACCGGCGCGCGCTGGTCACCGGCGCCGGCGGCGGCCTCGGATTCGCTATCGCGCGAGGGTTGGCGCGTGCCGGTGCTCAGTTGGTTCTCAACGGACGCAATCGCGACAAGCTCGACGCCGCACGGCGCTCGCTTGAGAGCGACGGCATGACGGCGCATGCCGTAGCGTTCGACGTGACCGACGCCGCCGCGGTCAACGACGCAATCGAGGGTATCGAGCGCCGCATCGGGCCGCTCGATATCGTCGTCAACAATGCCGCGATAAATCGCCGTCAGCCGCTCGCCGATGTAAGCGACACGCACTGGCGCGAGTTGATGGCGGCCAATCTCGATGCGCCGTTTTTTGTCGCGCGAGCGGTCATTCCCGGCATGAAGGCGCGCCGGCGCGGCAAGATCGTCAACATCTGCTCGCTGGCGAGCGAAATCGGCCGTCCGAATATCGTTCCCTATGCAACGAGCAAGGGCGGCTTGCAGATGCTCACCCGCGCGCTCGCGGTCGAGCTCGCGCCTCACAACGTGCAGGTGAACGGCATCGCGCCGGGGTTCTTCAAGACCGACATGAACGCGGCGCTGATTGCCGACGCGGAATTCTCGGCCTGGGTCGCCCGGCGCACGCCCGCGGGACGCTGGGGCGAGCCGCCCGAAATCGCCGGTGCCGCGGTCTTTCTGGCGTCGAATGCGGCGGATTATGTGACCGGCCACATCCTGTTCGTCGATGGAGGCTTCAGCGTGGCGTATTAGTTTCCGCATCGGTGAGCCGGCGCCGCGCGGCCGGCTTTTTGCCGATGGCGAGAAGCCCGCGCCTGCGGTATAATTTGCCGCTTCCGAGAGCGGGGAAGCCACGACTGGCCTCCCCGCTTCGCATATCTACCGTTCGCTCCGAGGAAATACGCCGTGTCTGCCGCCCACGTCCCCGCGATCCTCGCGCTCGCTGACGGGACAGTGTTCCGCGGCCGGGCCATTGGAGCGGAATCCGCGAGTGCCGGTGAGGTGGTGTTCAACACCGCCATGACCGGCTATCAGGAAATCCTGACCGACCCCTCTTACGCCGGACAGATCGTCACGCTGACCTATCCGCACATCGGCAACACCGGTGTCAATCCCGAGGACGTCGAGTCGAAGCGCCTCTTCGCCGCGGGATTGGTGATCCGCGATCTGCCGTGCGTTGCGGCGAGCTGGCGCAAGATGCTCGATCTTTCGTCCTATCTGCGCGACGCGGGAGTTGCCGGCATCGCCGACATCGACACCCGCCAATTGACACGGATGCTGCGCGAAAAAGGCGCCCAGAACGGCTGTCTCATGAGCGGTGCCGTCGACGACAAAAAAGCCATAGCGATCGCGCGTGGGGCACCGTCGATGGCCGGGCTCGACTTGGCGAAAGTGGTGAGTTGCGCCGCACCGTACGACTGGACAGGCAGCACGTGGGCTCTGGGAGAGGGCTATCGCGCGCAGCGGCCGTCGCGATTCCACGTCGTCGCCTACGATTTCGGCATCAAGCACAACATCCTGCGCATGCTCGCCGAGCGCGAATGCCGCCTGACCGTGGTGCCGGCAAAGACGTCCGCGCGCGAGGCGCTGGCGCTCAAACCCGACGGCGTGTTTCTGTCCAACGGCCCCGGCGATCCCGAGCCGTGCGACTACGCGATCGACGCCATCCGCGCTTTCCTCCAGGCCGGCACGCCGACCTTCGGCATCTGCCTCGGGCATCAGCTTCTCGGCCTTGCCACCGGCGCCCGAACCGTGAAGATGAAGTTCGGCCATCACGGCGCCAACCATCCGGTGCTCGACAAGGATACCGGGCAGGTCTTGATCACGAGTCAGAACCACGGCTTCGCGGTCGACATGGCGACGCTCTCGCCGAACGTGCGCGTGACGCACGTGTCGCTGTTCGACGGCAGCCTGCAGGGAATCGCGCTCACCGACAAGCCGGCGTTCAGCTTTCAGGGGCACCCCGAGGCGAGCCCCGGTCCGCACGATCTCGCCTACTTGTTCGATCGCTTCGTGGCCATGATGGAGCGGCCCGCGTTGAAGGAGAGCGCATGAGCACCATCGAGCTCTACGGTTGCCGCGGATGCGGCTCGGCAGTGGTCGAGGCGCTGCTCGGGCGCGCCGGGGTCGAGTTCGTGTATCACGAGGTGAAGCTCTCGCAGCCAGGGCCCGCCACCGAGGCTTTAAAGGCGGTCAACCCGCTGACGCAGGTGCCGACGCTCAAGCTTTCCGACGGAACCGTCATGACCGAGAGCGCGGCGATCATCGTCATGCTCGACGAGAATTATCCCGCGGCGCGCATCCTTCCCGTCGCCGGCGACCCGCGCCGGGCGCTTGCGCTGCGCTGGATCGTTTTCATCGCCGGCAACATGTATCCGGCGATCAGCGTCGTCGACTTTCCGGAGCGATGGGTAAAGAGCGATGCGGCGCGCGCCGAGCTCAAGGACGGCGCCGTCGAGCGCCTGAAAGCGTACTGGACCCTGCTCGAGCAGGCGCTGAAACCGGCGCCGTATCTTTTGGGCCGCGAAATGAGCGCGCTCGACGTGTATGCCGTGATGCTGTCGCGCTGGGAGCCGGGGCGCGCGTGGGTCGACGAGCATTGTCGCCAAGTCGCAGCCGCGCTCGCGCTGGCCGAGCAGGATCCGATCGTCGCCCGTGTCTGGGAGCGCAACTTCAAGCGCTGACGTCATGCCCAGACGCACCGACATCGAATCGATCCTGATCATCGGCGCCGGCCCGATCATCATCGGGCAGGCGTGCGAGTTCGACTATTCGGGCGCTCAGGCGTGCAAGGCGCTGCGCGAGGAAGGCTACAGGGTCATCCTGGTCAACTCCAATCCGGCGACGATCATGACCGATCCGGACATGGCCGACGCGACCTACATCGAGCCGATCACCTGGACCATGGTCGCCAAGATCATCGAGCGCGAGCGTCCCGATGCGCTCCTGCCGACGATGGGAGGCCAGACCGCGCTCAATTGCGCACTCGACCTGGCGCGCGAAGGCGTGCTGAACAAATTCGACGTCGAGCTGATCGGCGCGTCGAAAAGAGCCATCGACAAGGCCGAGGACCGCGAAAAATTCAAGGCGGCGATGACCCGCATCGGGCTCGCCTCGGCGCGCTCCGGCATCGCGCACAACCTCGAGCAAGCGCTGGAAGTGCAGGGTGACATCGGCTTTCCGGCGGTGATACGGCCCTCGTTCACGCTCGGAGGCACCGGCGGCGGCATCGCCTACAACAAGGACGAGTTCGTCGAGATGTGCAAGCGCGGCCTCGATTCATCGCCCACGCGCGAGCTTCTGATCGAGGAATCGCTCCTCGGCTGGAAAGAGTTCGAGATGGAAGTGGTGCGCGACAAGAAGGACAACTGCATCATCGTCTGCTCGATTGAGAACGTCGACCCGATGGGTGTGCATACCGGCGACTCGATCACCGTCGCGCCGGCCCAGACGCTCACCGACAAGGAATATCAGATCATGCGCAACGCGTCGATCGCGGTCCTGCGCGAGATCGGCGTCGATACCGGCGGCTCCAACGTCCAGTTCGCGATCAATCCCGACGACGGACGGATGATCGTGATCGAGATGAATCCACGCGTGTCGCGCTCGTCCGCTCTGGCGTCCAAGGCGACCGGTTTCCCGATTGCGAAGGTCGCGGCCAAGCTGGCGGTGGGCTACACGCTCGACGAATTGAGGAACGACATCACCGGCGGCCAGACTCCCGCGTCGTTCGAGCCCACGATCGATTACGTGGTCACCAAGGTGCCGCGCTTCGCTTTCGAAAAATTCAAGCAGGCCGACGACCGGCTGACCACACAGATGAAGTCTGTCGGCGAAGTGATGGCGATCGGCCGCACATTCAAGGAATCGCTGCAGAAGGCGCTGCGCGGGCTGGAGACCGGCGTCGACGGATTCAATCTCAAGACCGTCGATCCGGACACTATCGCCGACGAGCTGGCGTACCCGCGTGCCGAGCGGCTCTGGTATGTCGCCGACGCGCTGGCGATCGGCATGCCGCTCGACGAAGTCTACGCACACAGCAAGATCGATCGCTGGTTTCTGGCGCAGATCAAGGAAATCGTCAATACCGAGCTCGAAGTCGAGAAGAGCAAGCTCGAGGATCTCTCCGGCGAGCGCTTGCGCGCGCTCAAGCGCATGGGATTTTCCGACCGGCGCCTGGCGCACCTGACCAAGACCACCGAAACCGACGTGCGTGCGCGCCGCCACTCGCTCGGGATCCGGCCGGTGTACAAGCGCGTCGACACCTGCGCCGCGGAGTTCTCGACTCGCACCGCGTACATGTACTCGACCTACGAGGACGAGTGCGAAGCGGCGCCGACCGACCGAAAGAAGGTGATCGTCCTCGGCGGCGGACCGAATCGCATCGGGCAGGGCATCGAGTTCGACTACTGCTGCGTGCACGCCGCGCTGGCGCTGCGCGAAGACGGTTACGAGACGATCATGATCAACTGCAATCCGGAGACCGTCTCGACCGACTACGACACCTCCGACCGCTTGTACTTCGAGCCGGTCACGCTTGAGGACGTGCTCGAGATCGTGCACATCGAAAAGCCGCTCGGGGTGATTGTCCAATACGGCGGGCAGACGCCGCTCAAGCTTGCGCGCGATCTGGAAAAGAACGGCGTGCCGATCATCGGTACCACGCCGGACATGATCGACATGGCCGAGGATCGGGAGCGCTTTCAGAAAATGCTGCACCGGCTGAAGCTGCGGCAGCCGCCCAATCGCACCGCGCGGACCGACGCCGAAGCGCTCGACGCCGCGACCGCAATCGGCTACCCGCTAGTCGTCCGGCCGTCGTACGTCCTCGGCGGGCGTGCCATGGAAATCGTGCACGAGCAGCGTGACCTCGAGCGCTACATGCGCGAGGCGGTCAAGGTATCGAACGATTCTCCGGTGCTGCTCGACCGTTTTCTGAATGATGCGATCGAGGTCGACGTCGACGCGCTTGCCGATGCCAATCCTGACGGCAAGGAGGTCGTCATCGGAGGCATCATGGAGCACATCGAACAGGCGGGAGTGCATTCGGGAGATTCGGCGTGCTCGCTGCCGCCTTTTTCGCTTTCCGAGGAGCTGCAGGAGGAATTGCGCCGGCAGACAGTGGCGATGGCTCACGGCCTCAACGTCGTGGGCTTGATGAACGTGCAGTTCGCGATTCAGTTTCCGAAAGACAACGGCGGCCAGGGCGTGGTGTATGTGCTGGAAGTCAACCCGCGCGCGTCGCGGACGGTGCCATTCGTGTCCAAGGCGACGGGCAGAGCGCTGGCCAAGATCGCCGCGCGCTGCATGGTCGGCCAGACGCTCGCCAGCCAGGGCATCACCGGCGAAGTGGTGCCGCCGTATTTCTCGGTCAAGGAGGCGGTGTTTCCGTTCATCAAGTTTCCCGGTGTCGATACCATTCTTGGACCGGAGATGAAGTCCACCGGGGAGGTCATGGGCGTGGGCGATACGTTTGCCGAGGCATTCCTCAAATCGCAGCTTGGCGCCGGCGTCCGGCTGCCCAAAGCGGGCAAGGTGTTCGTCAGCGTCAAGAATCCCGACAAGCCGCGAGTGCTCGACGTCGCGCGCACGCTCGTCGGCTTGGGATTCACGCTGGTGGCCACCAAGGGGACGGCGGCGGCGCTAGCGGCGGCGGGACTGCCGGTCACGGCGGTGAACAAGGTGGCCGAGGGCCGCCCGCACATCGTCGATATGCTCCTCAACGACGAAATAGCGCTGGTGATCAACACCGTGGAAGAGAAGCGCAGCGCCATCCAGGACAGCTACGCCATTCGCCGCGCTGCCCTCAACGATCAGGTGCCGACCTACACCACCATCGCCGGCGCGCGCGCGGCTGCAACCGGCATGCAAGGCTTGCGCGAGCTGATGCCCTGTTCGCTGCAGGCGCTGCACCAGAGGCTGCATTGAAGAGACGGCACTCAGAAGGCTGCACTGAGGGCTGCACTGCGGAGGCTGCATTGACGCCAACTTTGCGTTAAAATTGATGTGTAGACAACGATGGCCGGGCGCGGCAGTGCCGTGACCGGTCTTTTCTTTGGTAGGACAATAACGCTCATGAGCAAGATTCCATTGACCGTGTCGGGGGCCGAGAAGCTCAGAAGCGAGCTGCAACGGCTGAAGACCGTGGACCGTCCGGCGGCCATCGCGGCCATCGGCGAGGCCCGCCTGCATGGCGATATCTCCGAGAATGCCGAATACGATGCCGCCAAGGATCGGCAGGGCTTCATCGAAGGCCGAATTGCGCGCATCGAGGACACCCTCTCCAATGCGCATATCGTCGATCCGGCGCAGGTCGACGGCGAGGGCCGCATCGTCTTCGGGGCGACGGTGGATCTCGAGGATCTCGAGTTGGGGACCGAGGTCCGCTACCAGATCGTCGGCGACGACGAGGCCGACATCAAGGCCTCCAAGATTTCCATCGAATCGCCGATTGCGCGCGCGTTGATTGGCAAGGGCGCGGGCGATATCGCCGAAGTGCAGGCACCGGGCGGCGTTCGTGAGTACGAGGTGCTCGCGATTCGCTACATCTAGTTCGCTAACGCAAGATCGGCGTTCGATTTCGCGCCTGGCCGTGCGAGAAGCGAGCTTCCCGGTTCAGGGCGCTCGGCGCCGCCGGCGCTCCCGTGACGCCGGGGCGGACGGAACCCCGGGTGGCCCCCCGCGACTCGTCGCACTACCGGTCGACGGCGGTCTGGCCGGAGCTCTGGCGACGGGGTTTCGTGGCCGTCGCGCTTGCGGTGCGGATTTTGCCATCGTCTTGCCTGCCTTGCCTGAGTCTCGAATGTTTCCTGTTTGCCGGCCTTGATCCGCAACCCCGACCGGGGGACGCGGGCCGCGCTTCGGCGTCGCGCGCGCCGATTTCTCTTTGGCCACAGGTTCTTTCGGGCCCGGCCGCCACAGAATCAGAAGCTTGCCGATGTGCTGCACCGGCGCCGCGCCGAGCTTGGCGCAGATCTGTCCCATCATCGCATCACGCTCGCCGCGGATGTCGCTGAACGCGCGCACCTTGATAAGCTCGTGCGCGCGCAGGTTGACGTCGATCTCGCGAATGACGGAGGGCGTCAGACCGTGTTGACCGATCGCAACGACGGGATGCAGATGATGCGCGCGGGCACGCAGCGCGCGCCGTTCGGCGGAAGTCATGGTGAGCATCGGCGAAGTGTAACGGAATCGCGCATGAGGCGATGATTGCTTCTTCTCGCGTTCTAAAGTGTCTGGAGGTGTCGTGGAAGATCCAAGCCGGCGTTGCTAACCGAACTTAGCGGATTCGCGGGGTAGCCTGCGGTTAAGTGGTTGA
>JRHI01000785.1_pt1 | contig 31996 bp, 35 predicted proteins | sample 215371 | NCBI WGS metagenome assembly JRHI01 (sample SAMN02929681, study PRJNA255918) | sediment metagenome | biome: cave system; feature: Ice Cave; material: Sediment; isolation source: sediment from deep within a dark volcanic ice cave with no known source of... ...
AACTCATGGCGGGGCTGCGCACCCCGGTGGTCGTCAACGTGACTGGGGAAGGCGGCAGCGGCGGCGCTCTTGCGATCGGCCTTGGCGATCATATCATCATGCTGCAGCACGCGGTGTACTCGGTCGCCTCGCCCGAAGCGGCGGCTTCAATCTTATGGCGCGACGCGTCGCGGGCGGAAGAAGCGGCCAAACGCCTGCGCCTCACCTCCGACGAGCTGTTTGAATTCGGCATCGTCGATGAAGTGATCAAGGAGCCGTTGGGCGGGGCGCATCAGGATCCCGAACGGGCGGTCCAGGACGTTCTCAATGCTGACAAGCGCGCATTGGACCGGCTGATGCGCCTGAGCGATGAAGAACTTATCGATCGCCGTTATGAAAAGTTCCGGCGCATCGGCAACCACGTTGAACTCGTCCATGACAGCGCGGCGCGGTAGCCTCCGTTATAAAATCGTTCGCTTCGCGCGCGAGCCGCACGCGTCGGCCAAGCGTATGGCGCACACTTGGCGCCTGGTACGCCGGACGGCAACGCTGGCAGGCAGAGCGGTTTTTGCGGTCGCTCTGCTGTTCGTAGGCGGCACAGTCGGTGCGCAAGTGTGGCGGGTCGGTGCTGAAAACGTACGTTTGCACAACCAGACGGTCGCGGCGCTGCGCGAGAATATGATCCTCGAAAATAGTTCACAAAACTTGACCGCGCGGATCCAAAAGCTGCACGATCCCGAATATCTCGTACCGCTCATCCACGAACAGCTCGGCCTCACCAAGCCGCATGAAATTTTTATCGAGCTCAAAACACAGCCAGAGCTCCCTCCACAAAAGTAACGAGCATGGAACAACAACGCGGCAGCGTTTTGCACTGCAGCCGGTTCGGCTGTATCGTGCGGCTTGAGGACGGCCGGCTCGCACATCTGCCCGCGGGTGAGGCCGGCATCGAGGTTGTGCGGCGCGCCTCGGGCGGTGGACGGCGGCCTGAGTTTCCCTTTATCGTCGTCGAAGCCGATGGCCGTCGCACCCGGGTGCGTCTGGGAACGGGTGACCGCCAAGAGCTGGAACCACGCGCCGCGGCACCGAGCTCTGGAAAACTATCGTCTTCACTGGAGCAGAAGATCATCGATTTTTGGCGGCAAACGGCAGATTGGGATCGTAATGCCGGCAGCGTGGAGACGGCGCCGGCGCCACGCTCCGACCGGCTCTTGCCATTCGAGATGCGCGCCCGAAGAGAATACCGCGAAACGCCCAAACGTATGCGCCGCCCCGACCGCTAACTTATCGCGGGGTCGGCCGGTACGTGCGCGGCTAACGCCGCGTATAACGCGATTGCTTTTTCATTTGGCTCACCGTGCGAGTGTTTGTGCGTGAATTCGATGGATTGATCGAGCACGCCGCGCAGATATTCACCGGCCAAACGGCGGGTTTGATCATCTTTCGCTTGTTCGAAGTTTTTGACGGCCGCTTCGAGCGTCTCACTCGAAGCATCGATGGACCGCAACTCACGCAGGGTTTGTTGTAAGATATCTGATGCCATAGCGCTGCCGTAGTTCTTGCGAAGCGCTGCGGAAACATGGCGACAACCTTAAGAAGACGCAGGAAACAAGGCGTCTAAAAAGGGACAGCAAAAACGAGCAGGCGTCTGGCGGACGCCGGCACAGGACTAGCCTCGGTCACCTTGGAGTGCGGGGCGCCTCAATCGGCCGCTTTAGGAGGTCCCCATGTCTGWGAGAAGGCTTTACCGCGTTCTCGTTTTGTTTTTCATTCTCGCGATCACCCTATCGGCAGCGTCGCTTGCCGGCACGACCGGCAACATCTCGGGCCGCATCACGGACGACCACGGCACGGGCGTCGCAAAGGCAAAAGTTACGGTTGTTTCGCCTTCGCAAACGGTGAGCACCACCACCAACGATGATGGCTTCTATTCAATACTCAACCTCGCTCCCGACACCTACACGGTAACTGTTTCTAAAGAAGGTTACCAAACGACGTCGAGCAGCGGCATAACGGTTCAGGCAGACCAGAGCTCGTCTGCGAACGTCAGCATTCATTTGGAAGTGAAGACGATCGGCAAAGTCTTGACCTCCGCGACAGCAAGCGTCGTGAGCCGGACGGTCACGGGCGACCTGTATGCGGTCAACGCGCAAGCGATCAATTCGTACCAAGGCAGCGCCGGCGGCGCCGAAACGCTCTATAGCCAAAACGGGGTGGTGGGTTCGATGCCCGGCGTCGTCCGTTCCATCGGCTCCGGCGGCGGCTATAGCGGAAACGGCACCCTGAGTTTCCGCGGCGGCTCTAACGACCAAGTCGGTTTCGAGCTGGAAGGCATACCGCTCAACCGCAGCTTCGATTCCGCCAACGCAACGTCGTTTGTCACGAACGGACTGGCAAGTCTAGAGATCTACACGGGCGGAGAGCCCGCGGACGCCGGCCGGTCGATGTCCGGTTATGTCAATGAAATCATCCGGCGCGGCACCTATCCGGGCGGCGCGGACTTCACCGGCGTCATTGGCTCGCCGTTATTCAATCATACCATTCAAGCAGACGTGTTCGGCGGAACCCCCGACCGGCGTTTTACCTATTACGTTTCGACGCTGGCATCCAACGCCGACTACACATTCTCGAATCGCCAGAACTTGGATAACGAGGTACTACACATCCCGGCCAACGATCCGGGATGCCCTCAATTTAATCTTATACTTGCGGCGAATGGACCGGGAACGCCGCTCAATTGCGCGGTCCAAAATACTCTCAACGTGCCTATTTCAACGGGCGCGTGGCAGAGCTTCGTCAATCCGTCCGCCGCCATCCGCGACACCGTGAGCAATTTCCACTGGCTGTTCGATCACAACGGCGTTCAGGACGATCTGCAAGCGCTCTACCTCGTCGGTACGACCGGCAATCCATTTTTGTACGCGGGCACAGGTTTGGATCCCATCTTGTATTCCCAAGGGACCGGTGGCTCGACCGACGCAAACGGAAACTTCCTATGGCCCACCGGAAGCCCGTACATCGGCCCGCTCAATCAAACCTTCAACCCAAGCGCGGTTGGTGCTCTCACATGGCCGTCGAGCGGCGGTTCGGTGAACGGCACCATGCCGAAAAGCTATGTGGACAGCCAATCGACCCAAGAATCGATAGAGAAGCTCAGTTACACACGATCCTTGAACTCCTCATCGTTCTTACGCGTCTACGCCTATGCGCTGTACTCGACGTGGAATTTCGATCAAGCCACCAATGGTTTTTTAGGCGATTCATTCTACCAGTTGCACGATCACGCCACCGGCTATTCGCTTAACTATCAAAATCAGCTCAATGCGAAGAATCTGTTGCGTTTCGACGCCGACTATACCAAGGATCTAACGCTGCGCTATAACTATGCCGCCAACTTCTTCCCAGGTGGAAGCGTGCTGTGCGGGCTGCCGGGAAGTACCCTCGCAACTCCACCCACTCCCTACGATCCAAGTGGTTGCGTTGCGGGCGACACCGTGCTGACCATTAACGGTCCGTTCGCGTACTGGAATGATCTGACGGATATTGACAGCGACGTCGCGCTCGCCGACACGTGGCGGCCCAGTGAGAAATGGCTGTTCGACATCGGCTTGCGCTTTGACCGGTTCCAAACACCGTTGCATCCGCTGCAAATCACCGGACCCAACGGCTTGGCGGAACAATCGCAAAATCAATTCGGGAACTGCCTGCACGGATACGCGTATCCGGTGGGAGAGCCGTGTAACGCATTCTTGACCAACCTTCAGGCTGCCAATGTCGCGAACGTCGCGAATCTCCAGAACGTGGCGCCTGGCGCAGCCAATTGGACGGACGTCTCAGGTTCGTTGACATTCAACGACTTCAGCCCGCGTTTCGGTGCGACATACACTCTCTCGCCGCGGCAGGTCTTGCGATTCTCCGCAGGGCGCTACGTCCAGCCCCCGGCGACAGCCTACGTTCAGTATATCGGCGCGCCTATTTTTGGAGCGACTGATACGGTGAGCGTGCTCAACCGCTTCTACGACCCGCTGGGCTTTTTGGCGGTTCACAACATACAACCCCAGGACAGCACCAACTACGATCTTTCTTACGAACAAGAATTTGGCTATGGACTGTCAGCCAAGATAACGCCCTACGCCAGAATCACACGGGGCCAAATCTTGAATCTGCCGGTCAACCCGTTGCAGCCGACATTTATAACCGGCTACAATTTCGGCGCGGCTCGAATCAAAGGCGTCGAATTCTTGCTGCGCAAGAACCGCAGCAGCGTCAACGGATTGTCGGGCGCTTTTTCAGCAACTTACACCGATTCGAAGATTCGCTTCCAGCGGTCTTTGGGCGGCCAAAACTTCATCGACGTGGTGAATACCAACATCACCGCGTACAATGCCGCCTATGGCACTGCGTTCCCGCTGCTCGATCCCAACGGTTACTACTCGCCCTCGATCAGCCAATCGCCCACATCCACCAACGCCTCGTACGACGTGCGCTGGGCGATGAACCTCACACTGGATCAACGCGCGAACGGGTTTGATATCACGCCGACGTTCACGTATCAATCGGGCAATCCGTACGGCGACCCGCTGAACTTCCCCGACCCGCAAGGGTCATCGCTGAACGGGCCGGATCCTTACACGGGAAAGTTCGACGCACCCGGTTCCCTCAAAGGACCGTCCTGGCTCAGCATGAATCTTGGCGTCGCCCACGACCTCGGCAAGAACGTCAAAGGAAGTATTCTTCTGACGAACGTCTTTACGAGCGTGCACAATCATGGTTATCCGTGGGAGTACCCGGCGCATGACAACGTCGTTTCGTATGGAGACAACTCTTTTTACAACAGCACGCCGCTAGGCTATGGTGCGCTGTCCGGTTTGCCGACGGTGCAAACATACTACGGAGACAACTACTACCCGTATGCGCCGGAAGGCCTCATGCCGTCGCGTGCGTTTGTGTTCAGCATCTCGGCAAAACTGTAGCCAACGCCCCGGCGCACTCTAACGTAGGGTGGGGGGTTAACCCCCCACCCTATAGCATATACATTCAGCATGGAGCCGTTAGATCTACGCGCTCGCGCGCCGCGCAGTCCGCGCGACAAATTGGGCGGTCTGGTGTTGTTAGCCCGGACCATCGACAAACTTCGAGCCGCGCTGCCCGGCGGCGACCTTGGACGGTATCTCGTTTTCGGAGGCCAATCGAAAATACTCGCCGGCCGGCTCGGCATCGACTTGCACGAACTCTTGCAAGTCGTTGGCCAGGCGAAGGACGATGACGACGTCGTCGCCTGGGTGCGGCGGCATAGCGATCCCGCGACCTATGATGCCATCAACGAAGCCTTAGAGAAGCGGGTGCAGGCTGACGTTCCGCCCGAAAACCGTCCGCTGTTCGAGGGCAACTACAGCGATGCGTTGCGCGCGAAGCATCAGCGGCTGTTCGATTTGCTCGAGGCGGACGACGCGGAACTGTTCGGCGGACCGTAACGCTTGATGTAAGGGTGGGGTTAATCCCACCCCTACTTGTTCTTACCTTCCGCGCCAGCGCATAAAAGTGCGGTAACGGGTCATGGCCTCATCCAAAAGCGGTTTCAGCTCGGCTGCTTCCCGGCGGTGCGCGGCTGACGGTGGCCCTTGCGACAACAGCCCCGACGAATCTATAAGGGTCTGAATACGCTCGCGCACCTTGTCGGCGCGATACATGTCGTCTTCTGAGTTGCGTGGGTTCGAGGACAACAGTGCGGCAATCGCCCGCGTCTGCTGCAAACGCATTTGCAACGTATGCCGCTGATCATCAGCAGCATTCGAGCCAAGTGCACGCAACGTTTCTTTTAGCGAGTGCTGCTCGGCATCAAGCGCATTCAGCGCGCGATCCACATCCGACAGCTGGTTGAAGAGCGTGCGCAAAAAGTCACGACGTTCGACGTATTGTGCCTGCGCCCAAGGCGAGCGCGGGTCGGCTTTAACCGTGATCGTTTGGCGAAACGCCTGGCCGCCCATTTGCAACATCGCAGAATAAATTCCAGGCACAACACCCGCACCTTCACTTGGACCGCGGTTCCATTCCGGTGCGCTGAGCCAGGGCGTGGGTGGATCTTCGGTTAGACCCCAGGCAAAGCGATTGATGCCTGGCGCATTTGGCGCCACGACACGCGCCAAAACGGCACCGGATGCGTCCGCCACGGTCAGCACCGGACTGCGCTGCGCCGGCTGCGCTTGATAAAAACTCAAGAGCGCGCCGGTAGGCGGGTTCTCCCCCGAGAAAAAGTTGCTGGGCACACAGCACTCTCCGGCCGACGTGCCATACTCCGATGACCAGAAGCGATAAAAGTTATACGCTGTTCTGGGCTGGAAGAAGCTGCTCGTCGCTTGCACTGTGTCAGCGAGATCTTCGATCGGCGTTAAATCGTCAAGCACAAAGAAGCCGCGGCCATGGGTTGCAACCACGAGATCGTTTGCTTGGGGCTGGATGCGCATGTCGTGAACCGATACCGTTCCCATATTGAGCTGCAGGCTTTGCCAATGTTGCCCGCGATCGAAGCTCACCCGCACGCCGTGCTCCGTGCCCGCATACAGAATATCCGGATTGTGAACGTCTTGTCGAATGACGTGCAAAAAATCGCCTGGCGCGAGATCGCCCGACACCGATTTCCAGGTCGCGCCGAAATCAGCGGTCGCAAATGCGTAGGGAGCCGTATCGCCCAAAAGATGCCGGTTGAAAATGACGAACGCGCCGCCGGCTGCATGCGGCGACGCTTCAATGTTGTCAATGCGGCCGTAGGGCGGTACTCCCGCAATCGTGACGTTGCGCCAGTGCGCGCCGCCGTCGCGGGTGACTTGCACGACGCCGTCATCGGTGCCCACCCAAATCACTCCACCATCGAGCGGCGATGGCGCTATGTCCAAGATCGTATCGTAGAATTCGGCGCCGGAAACGTCGGTGTTGATGGGGCCGCCGGCAACTTGCTGGTGAGCCGGATCGTTCAGGGTGAGATCAGGGCTGATCTGCTTCCAGTGCATGCCGCGATCGCTGGTGGCAAACACCACGTTGCCTCCAAAATAAGCTAACGGGGGAAGCGTGCGCGACAACGCAACCGGAGCTTCCCAGTTAAAGCGGTAGGGCAATCCGGCGAGAGGGGCGCCATTTGTATCTCGCACCGAGGGCGAGATGTCGAAATTTTGACGCGATAAAAGAGAGTAGATCCCGAGCTGGCCGTTGAGAATGCGCACGCCCACACTCCAAACCAAACTCGGGTTCAAGACGTCCGGCCATGACCATGTACCGTCGCCGTCGTTGCCAACGTCACGCCAATCGCTGTTGAGAATGCCCAACGGACTCAAACTATCCGAGGGCCCGCAGTATGAATCGTTGTCTTGCATCCCGCCGCACACGTGATACGGGTTTTGCAGATCGTAGCCGACGTGATAGATCTGAGAGATGCTGATGTTGTAGCGCTGATCCCATAGGTGGCCGCCGTCCAAACTGATGGGCGCGCCGCCGTCGTCGGCCTCGATCATGCGCTTGCCATTGGCTGCGATCCAAACGCCATGATGGTCCTGGTGTACAGCAGTGGGAATGTCGTAAAAGCTGCGGCCGCCATCTTTGGATTCAATGAGATCCTCGGAGAGGAAGAAGACGTGGTTCTTGTCGTGCGGGTCGACTTCAAGCCGACTCATGTAAAACGGGCGCTGATTGATAAGCGTATCGCTGCTCATCATCCGCCAGTGGTCTCCACCGTCATCGGAACGCCATAATACGCCGGCTTTGGACTGGATCAGCGCGTAAACGCGACGCGGATCGCTCGGCGCCACCGCCACTCCAATGCGGCCCATCGTTCCAGTTGGCAACCCGTTTCCGACGAGTTTCTGCCAGCTCACGCCTCCGTTTTTCGATCGATACAGACCATCCAGCGCGCCACCGCTCGTGAAGCTCCACGGCACGCGCCGCAGTTGCCATACTCCGGCGAAAACGAGCTTAGCTGCCGGTCGGTCCCAGGCAAGATCGCTGACACCGCTCTGGGGTCCCACATACAGCGTATGCTGCCATGACTTTCCGCCATCGACGCTGCGATAAACGCCACGCTCGGGGCTATCCTTATAAGGATTGCCGAGCGCGCCGACGAGCACTGTGTTCGCGTTGTGCGGATCGATGAGAATGCGGGCGATGAGCGCGCTGTCTTCCAAGCCCTTGCGTTTCCAGTTGGTCCCACCGTCGTTCGACTGCCAGACGCCGTCGCCTAAACTGATATCGTTGCGAGGTTTAGACTCGCCGGTGCCGACCCACACGACGTTCGAGTTCGAAGGCGCAATGGCAACCGCACCGATCGCGGCAATCGGCTGCCGGGCAAAAACGTCCTCCCAGGTTGCGCCGCCGTTGCGAGTGCGATAGACACCGCCGCCGGCCGTGCCCACGAAGTACAGCAAATCGTCGGCATCAGTGCCGGCGACTGCCGCAACGCGGCCGCCGGCGACTGCGGGGCCGATCGATCGCCAATGCAGTCCGTTCAAAGGATACGCGCTCTGCTCGCGCGACTCGGCGCGTAGGCTGCCACAAAAAAGAAGGCCCAGGCAAAAAAACGCCGGGGCCAACATCCATCGTCCGCGCGAAAGCGCCAAGTTAACCCTCCATCGTGTGCAAGTAGTTCTGGTCGAACTGATACAGCAGGCCTTCCTGGTTGGCATACGGCCCCGGTGTGTAGGAGCGCGATTCAACCCCAAGCTGCGAGAGCTCGCAGACATGCCAATCCTGACGGTTGGTCATATCCCAGAAATCCACCGCGTCGCTTGCGTCGAAGCCGGGCTTGGTCATCGCCTTAGCATCGAACAACCAGCGGCAAGAGATCTGCGTGCGGTTGACGCTTACCGGCCGCACCAGATGAGCCATGACATAATCGGGATGCAGGCTCAGCAAGAGCGATGGAAAGATGGTGTAGTAATAGACGTGATCCAGTTCGTCCCCCGCCACTTCACCCAGCGGCGCGCTCGTGCTCTGGCCGGTCATGGTCATGCTCGTGCCGTGCTCGCGCAATTCCATGTAGCCGCCCAGGAACGGTCCCTCACCTAAGTCGTTGCGCCCACTTTGCGAGGGGCTGAGCTTGTCCAGCGCGGGGTGGACGAGCGGGCAATGATAGCACTCGGAATAGTTCTGGAAGATCAGCTTCCAGTTGCAATGCAAATCATACTCGATCGTGCGGGCCACCCGTGCCTCGCCGATGTGCCACTTGCTGAAGCGGCCGATCAGCGGAGCAAAAACTTCTGAAAACGGTTTGGGGTTGTTCGCAAGATTGATGAAGAGAAAACCCTCCCAGCTGGCCAGCGCCACTGGTTTGAGCGGCCATTGCGACTTATCGAAGTCCTCGACTTCCTGCATGTTGCGCGCGGCGGTCAGCGCTCCGTCCAAGGCATAAGTCCACGCGTGGTACGGGCACATGATGGAACCGGAAAACTTGCCTTGCGCCTCAGTGCAGATACGCGTGCCGCGATGCCGGCAAACATTGTAGAAGGCGCGCACTTTCGCATCAGCGCTGCGCACGACTATGACGCTTTCGTCAGCAGCCTCAGCCAAAAAATAGTTGCCGGCTGACGGGATCTGCTCTTCGCGACCGACGCACAGCCAATGACGCGCAAAGATATGCTCGGACTCCCGGCGGAAGATGGAGTGGTCGGTGTAGTATTCGCGCGGCAGCGTGTGGGCGTGAGCCGGAACACTGGTTTTTGTAAAGACAGCCATCACGTGACCTCCCGCTCTTTAAAGAGCGCAAGCCCTCACCCATTCGGCAAACAAAATCGCGATTCATTCGACGGGGTTGCCACACGAAATTCTAACGAAAAGCTCTTCCTTTACTACTGTAACGAGCCGGAAGGCCTGATGCAGTTGACTAAGAGCACCCGACCTCGTCGAGTGGAACTTAGTAAGGAATCCTATACGTGAAACTGCCGTTCATCGCTGCCTGCGCCAACGTCATACTGACGGCTATGCTTTCGACGGCGCGCGCGTACGCCGATTCGCCGGCGAACGTGGGCGGATCACCAGCTGCTTCGCCCGCTGTTCCAGCTGCGATCGCCTCGATGAGTGCGACCGCGTCGAGCGCTTCATCAAGCGCGGTCCCAGCGAGCGCCACACCAAGTCCTTCGCCAAGCCCAGTAATGCAGCAAGGCTGGCAGACGTCATTAGAGGGCATGAGTTCTTTTATCGATCAAGCCACCGCAGGCGGAGGGACGACTCCACCGGAGGGCGCGCAATTTGCTTCGGGCAGTCCCTTGTCGCCGATGACGCCTTACGACACATTTTCGAGCGCGCCGACGACGCCGGGCGTCGCCAGTGTGGGGCAGTTGATTTTTAGTGAGAGGTATACATCACGCCGTCTGACCGGCAAGATTTCCGCTGGGCTTGAATATGCCACCGGCAGCGTGACGAACATGTCGTATTGGACGGAGTCGCTGCTGCCATTGATCAATCCCCATCTTGGCTCGCAACATCTACCGTACTCTATTGTCTTCCCCACGCACGCCGGTCAGGATGATGCCTCGCTTATCGCAGGCTCGGTTCCGCTTGCGGCATCGCTCGGCGCAGCGGACGGATCCTGGGCATTGACCAGCGGCTGGTTCGATCTCATGCAGACCGATCGTTTCGTATTCGTCCAGCCACCTCTGACAAACGTGACTCCCGCTATCACCATCCAACCGGCGGAGTCGCTGGGCAATGGTCCAACGGTCATCGACGGGTGGCCAAGCCCATTGCCGGGACTCCCGCTCAATGGCACGGACATCACCTTGCACCGGGGCTCGCTGAGCGCGGAGTTGAGCAATGCGGCTTTGCCGGCGTTACCAGGTACTTCGGCTCGAGTCACGATCGGCTCGCTCGTCCTCGACCGCGGCGGCGGAACGAGATTCTCAACCGAGTTGTTGCATCTGAATACCGCCGGCAACATTCTCAGCACGACCCTTTACGGCGCCAACCCAACGTTGAATTCGGGCCCCCAAGGTCCGTTGCCGACGAGCGAACTTGGCGGACAGATACAAACGGTCGCCGGTGTGCATGCGATGTTTCATGCCACGCCGGCGCTGGATGCTGACGTCGCCATCGGCCGCGCCTGGTATGCGGCGCAACACGTATTCGAACCGGGATCCGAAAAACCGGGCGGCTACTATCACGCTGCGCTGATCCGCTCCATCGGCCGCGTCACAGCGACGGCGGAAGCATTCCGCTTCGAACCGCGCTACGCCACGGCTATACTGCCCTATGGCGCTCCGGAGAACATTTGGAGCGTTGCTTGGTCATGGCCGGGCGTCTGGTTGAAGTCCACGTATCAGCTCGTCGATAACTCCGTCGTCGGAACGAATCGGCAAGGCTATAAGCTACGCTACGCCGTCGATCATGGTCCTCTGGAAGTGCATGCCTCCTTCGCGGTCTTCCGGCAAATCGAGCCCGCATCGCTGCGCAACGGCCATCAGACCGGGTTCGTGGAAGGTTTCTTCTTGCCGCAACAAGATGGGTTCGAAACGATCGGCCGGCAAAAGCAGATCGGCGCATGGATCGCCTGGCATCCGGCCTTCGGCGATGTGACGCTCGATTATGTTGACGACATGATGCATCGCAGCGCCGCCCCCTCGCAGCCCCAAGACGCCGTTTCTTATGAAGCGCCACAGCTCGTCGTGAGCTACGGGCGTATGCTCAACCGCGGCGCGCGAATTGTCGTAGGCGTGGGCCAATACGCGATGCGCGGCACGTTTGCCCAAGGAAGTCTTACGAACGTCGACTTCAGGCAGAACGTCCTTTTCGCCGGCGGGCAATTCGCAGAATCGAAACACGCGATGATCCTCGTCCACGCGCGCCTTCACGAATTTTCAGGACTCCCATCAGCCTTTGGTGGCCCATCTCCAAATTACCATGGCGCGCTGATCGTCATCGAGCAGCGTTTCCACAACTAAAAGCAGGCTGCGGGCCTGGCGAGTGCGGTATAACATTCGGAGTATCCGAACGGATCATCCCTACGATGGATGGCGTAACCTCGTGCTTCGTATTAGGATGGTGTCATGCGTATTGTAAGTCTGGCGCGATTAGCGTTCCCGGTTCTCGTCGTCTCGGTATTATTGTCAGCTGGACGAAGTTTAGCAGACCAGCCTGCGACACCGTCGCCGGCTTTGTCTCCCGCTCACACCGCAAGTCCCCCAGCCTCAGCGTCTTCGAGCCCGTCTCCTTCTCCGAACCCAGCGCCATCCTCGACAAGCCTGACTCTGGGACCGCTGACGGTCGACGGTGTGTTCAGCGTCTTCTCTGCATTCACCAGCGGCGTGAACGCCTCAGGCAGTCTTGACACGGCCAGCGGCGTCGACCGCAGCAACCGCACCGACATCAGCAACGCCTTTCTCATTGTCAACAAAAACGCCGGTTTGTTGCGCTACGGCTTCGCCGCCGGCGCGTACAATATTCCAGTGTTGGGATTTGCCCTGAATAACACGAGCCAAAATGGGGCCAACACGAGTCTCTTCGGTGCGCTGCCCTTGGTCTACATCATGTACGCTCCGAAAGGCAGCTTCAACTTCGAGGCCGGGAAACTCGCGACGTTCATCGGACAAGAAAGCACCTACACCTACCAAAATCCGAACATCGAACGGGGCATAATTTGGAACATGGAGACCGCAGTGAGCCGGGCCCTGCGTATCAATTTCAGCGGATCCAAGTTCAACGCGGGTCTCGAAGTGGACGACGGCTTCTACTCGGGCAGCCGTTTAGGAATTCAGGGTCAAATCAGCAACACGCCAAACGCGAATACGACGTTGGGATTTGTCTTTGTCCTTCCGAATGCAAGCGCTCCCGGCAATCCGACTTCAGCGATCGCCAACAAGCGTCTGTATAACCCGCTCATCACTTATACAACCGGCAAGTGGACCTTCACGCCCTATGCGCTGTGGGTGGAATCGCCCGCGAATACGGCGTTGGGTTATGCGAGCAGCGAGCACGCGTTCGGCGCCGTCTTTAACGCCGCATACGGCGTGAGCCCCGACTGGACACTGGATGCCCGCGTTGAGTATGGTAGGAACGGCAGCACCGCAGCCGATACGAGCGCCAATGCTAATCTCTTAGGCTATGGACCCGGCAGCAGCGCGTGGACGTACACGCTGACGCCGGCCTATCGCCACGGCATTTTCTTTGCCCGGGTAGAATTTTCGCATATCAAAGTCGCCGGCTTTGCGCCCGCCGCCGCGTTTGGGCGCACGGGCACCAATGCCGATCAGTCCCGCACTGTCCTTGAATCGGGAATCCAATTCTGATTCACTCCTCGCCTTCCCAGTAATCCGATCCGGCCCTGCGATAGAAGCCCTCACCCGGGGAGGCCATCGACTTGTCGGAGTCGGGGTAGTGACAAAAATCGAGCGGCGGATTATCGGCGATGATGAAGTAGACAAGCTCGTCCATTCCGGTATTAGAAATCTGGTGCGCTTCACCAGCCGGATGCATGATGGTATCGCCTGCGCGTACGGGTTGCGTCTCGTCCTTTAGCCGCACGGTGCCAGTCCCGGCTCAGGATATAGAAGAGCTCCCACTGCGCAGCGTGACTGTGAAACGGACAAGATATCTCGCCGGGCGCGAGCTTCTCGAGGGTTAAATCGAAAGGGTGGCCGCCGGCGCCGACCGGCGCGTTCGGCTGTGCGCCCAACGCTTCAGAAAGTCCCTTGTAGTTGCTGCTGAACTTGCCTTTCGGCGATTTCCAAGCCGTCCACGGAACATCGTCAATATTGATCTTGCTCATGCAAAAAGTGCAACTCCTTTGGAAGAAAACGGCGGCCGGACGCACGCCGAGCGAACTTGCATCACAAATCGCGCGCGGATTGAGATGTGATGGCGTTACCGGCGACGTGGAATGTGGATTCGACGTGGGATGCGGATTCGGTCACGACATTTCCGTTCGCGATTGCGGAGATCTCCTCGCGCAGTATGATATCGGTGCCAGACTTCGTACGCGCTAGTACTTTTGCATGAGCACCAGGATTTGCCGTGAAGAGATCGCCGTAGTACTTTGCAATAGCGTCGCGGGAGTGCATCGATGCGCCGCGATCGTTGAGGTGGGCGTTAGAAGAATAAAGCTCGGCAAGCGCGGCCGCATTATGCGCATTGAACGCGTTGACCTGACGTTGCACGAGCTGGTCCGGCGTGTCGCGCACCAAGTCGCCCGGCCGATAGGCGAAGCCGTCCTTCACGACCAGATGTACCGACGCAACGTTGCGCACGTCGTCAAGCGGATTGTCATCTAGGACGACTAAATCGGCGAGTTTGCCCTGCGCGATCGTTCCCAAGTCGCGTTCGCGTGCCATATGTTTTGCGCCGTTGAGCGTGGTTGCGATCAGCACATCTTTGGGGGTCAAGCCCGCTTCGACCATCGTTTGCAATTCAGCATACAGCGAGGATGCATGGAGCGTGCCGATGTTCCCGGCGTCGGTTCCAGCGGCAATGGTGACACCTGCGTCATGCAAGCGGCGCAAGTTGCGCATCGCGGCGGCTCTGGCCTGGTCCGGGTCGACTTTGGCTCGCGCTAGGCGTTGCTCCGACGTTTCGGCGCCCGGTATGTCTGCGAGCATGAAAAGCGTTCCGACGGTTTCCGGATTCGCGCGTCGCAAGTCTTGGATCGAAAGCTGCGGCCGCCGAGCGAAAGTCGTTTGATAGCCGCCGAGCACGCGCAGCGTCGGGCACAAAATGGTGTTGCGAGCCTTCAGCAGCGCGACAAACGACTCGTCCACATCTTTATCGAAAACGCTGTGGACGAGAATATCGGTACCAGTTTCTGTCGCCCGGCGAGCGGTTTCGAGTTCCAGCGCGTGAACGGCAATGCGCAACCCGAGCTCCTTGGCGTGCGCCATTGTGGCTTGGGCAACTGGATGAAAAGCCTCCAGCGGATGATCCTGGCTTACGATCCACCAGAGCTTGACGAAATCGGTCTTACGTTGCGCTTCGCGACGCACGAGTTCGCGTGCCGCATCGGGCGAGTCTATTTGTACAATCGGCGGGTCGCCGTGCAATGAGAGGATCGAGCGATCAACGCTCGAGATCAGTGGACCGGCTGCCGCGATGCGCGGGGCAAGGCGCGTTTGTTCGGCGCGAGCCCGCCCGTCGTAGTTCCAAAATGGGCCGCCGACGTCGCTGACCGACGTAATGCCCGCACGAAGATAACGCGCGAAGGTGTCGTTTAAATGGTTGTTGATCCATGCGCGTTCGTCTTCGTATGACCGTACCGCACGCAGGTCGATCGTGTCCGGGCGCGTGAACAGTCCGCCCGATTGAAAGAAGTGCACGTGCGAATCGATGAGTCCGGGCAACACATATTTTCCGTGCACTGCGATGCGTTGGCTGATGCTTGGGATATGGACGCTGCCGGAGGGCCCGACCGCCACAATCCGATTGAATTTTACGACGATGGTGGCGTCGTGGATCGGGGAAAGATCGTCACCGATAAGTGCCGTGGCGCCGACGAACGCCGTGTAGGTGGAATCCCGATTCTCGGCCGCAGCCGCGGGGACCAACGAGCCGATGCCGCCGATGAACGGCAACGCGCCGACGGCTGCAAGCTGCCTTATGGCCTCGCGCGAGATCTCGTCGTGATCGAAAGAGCTGTGAAAGCACATGAACTTTCGCCTCTTGCCGAATTTCTGGGATGACCGGGACTCGAACCCGGACGCCCTTACGGGCAACAAATTTTCGCACCACTATGACTTTCGCCACCACCTATAGTGTTTGTGGTCCGGACTGTGCCTTAACCTTATCGCTATAGACGACGTAGGCCGCGCCCGTCCAGTCTCTACACCTTCCTCATCGCTGAGGCTTGGCTCGGCGTTGTCACGCCCGCGTTGTGTCTCGCGAGCAGAGAGTTCGCCGATGTTGAGCGCATCCCGGAAGTGGTTTCCCATCCTCCGGCTCGTGTCACAAGTCTGTCGTGTCTGCCGATTCCACCATCATCCCAATGGCTAGCTGCTGCGTTAGCGTGTCACATTATCAAACCCTATGAAACCCACGTTGGTTAACCCTACGGCTTAAGCATGGTTCGCATGACCAACCGATCTGCTATCGTGTAGTAAAGACCGACATGATCGCCCTCTTCCACCGCCGAGGCGGCGAAGGCGATATCGGTGTCCTCGGGATTAGCGCGCTTTTGCGGCGGTCTTATGATGGGCTGTTCGCAGCGTGCAGTAACGGTTGTAAAGCAGTCGTCAAATTCAACCCACCCGATGGACCATCGCACGTTTTTATCAGACCCATTATAAAACATCACTGGCCGCCGCGGGTTGATCAAAGACACCGGACCCGTGCTGAGGTGCCAGCTATCCCACGAATCTGGTCGCGCGTGAAACGGCGGCTCTCCGAATACCCACGGGCCAGCAAGACTTTCCGACGAGGCGACGCCGATCTTCGACTTGTCTTCGTGCGCGTACTCAAAAAACAAGCGCCAGACACCGTCCGCAGCGTGCACGATAGTCGCTTCCTTGGCGTTGCGAAAATCTGCCGCATCGCTGAAGACACGGCCCCGCTTGCTCAGCTGTCTGACGTCGGTGCCGGTCGTATACAACAATTGTCCGGTCAACGTTTGTTGATTCCAGCCCGTGTAGTAGACATGGTACGCGTGATCTTGGGCGGCAAGCGAGGGATCCTCGCAACCGTCGCGATCATCTTTCTCGGGCCGGGCGCGATGGCCGGCTGTTCGTCCAACGCAAAATGCGGCCCGGACACACCGGACCCGTAGTGGATGCGGGAAACTTTTTGGGCAGCCGGCGCACGGTTCACGACACGCAGCAGTACGTGATAGTTTCCGTTCTCTTCCCAGATACAAGGGCTGAGGGTGTAGAAATCTCGCAAGGAATCTGGTAACTCGAATATGAGCTCGTCAGTACGGCCAACTCGATAACGGCCTACTTCCACGTGAGCGCCAGCCTGCTTAGCTCCACTCGAGCGCCTGTAACGCATAAAAGAACGCTTCGCTGAAGGTGGGAAAGCGCTGGATCATCTGCGGCAATTCATCCACCCGGATCTTGCCGTGAATACCGCAACAAAACCTTAGAAGGCACGCAAGCCAGAACGCACATTCACCGCCGACGCGTTCGCTCTCGACTATGGCAACGCGCTTGCCGGCCTTTCCGAGTTGCGCCGCGCAAACTTCTCCGCCAGGCCCCGCTCCGATGAAAATAACTTCATAGCGTGTGTCCATGGCTGCCAGGTTATCCCATGAGAATGACACCGCCTTCAAGAAGCGCTGCGATCATGTACATCCGTCCGCAGCATCGCGAAGACCGGGTCCCGACGCTGCACGAAGCCATAGAAAACATCCGTTTTGGAACGTTGATCACGGTCGGCGCCGAAGCCCCCATGGCGACGCACATACCTATGTTCGTCCGTCCTGACCCGCAACCACACGGATTGATTGTCGGCCACATCGCTCGGCAAAATCCGCAATGGCAGAAGTCGTTATCCAATAAGATGGCATTGGCCACGTTTGTCGGCTCGCACGCTTACATTTCTCCATCACTCTACGAAACAAGGACCACGACCGGCAAAGTTGTGCCGACCTGGATGTACCTCGCCGTTCAGGCGCTTGGACCGATCGAATTTTTTGACGACGGTGCGCGCTTGCTCGCGCTCGTTTCAGAATCCACCCGAGCACAAGAACAGATGCGTGATAACCCGTGGTCGGTGGAAGAGGCACCGTCAGAGTACATCGAGGGGCAATTGCGGGCAATCGTCGGGTTTGAGCTGCGGGTCAAAACCATTGAGGGTGCCTGGAAGTTCTCGCAGCGAAAAGGCGATGGAGATCGCGAAGGTGTGGTGAGCGGTCTGCTGGCTGAAGACGAGCCTGAGCTCAGTGCGCTCGTACGCGATCACCCCTAGATACTTCACGAAACCACGTGAGGCCCGTGTGGTTTGCGCGCCCTAGGATCACCGAGGCAAGGCAACACCGGCAGCGAGCGCTGCGACTGCGGGCATCCTGAGTGCAACGGTTAGCGCCGCGCGTTTGAGGGAGTTGCTTAGCTCAGCAACGCGCTAAGAGCATCGGCGAAACGCAACGGCGCTTGCTGATCCATGCCTAGGAACAGCGTGGGTTCAACCAGTTCGAGTTCGATGACCAGCGGCGCCCCGGCGTCATCGTGCACGAGATCTACCCGGGCGTACAAAGCAGGCTCCGGCAAGGCCCCAAGTGCTCGCGCTGCGCAGGCGATTTCGTCGGGCGTCGCCTGAGCGGGCATCTCACCCGCTTCGCCGGTCGGCAATAGTTCTTGAAATGCTGTTTTACGAGCCGCGTGCGAATAATCGCCACCGATAAACACCAGCGAGCGCTCGCCGTAAGTTTCGACCGATGCGATATAAGGCTGCACCATCACGTCGAAATCACGCAAGAGCGACTCGAGGTGCGCTTGCCCGGCGAGCGCAGCCGGGCCTCGCGCGGAAACTCTCTTCACGCCATAGGTGGATAGCCCCACTCTGGGCTTGATCACTGCCTCTTCCCAGCCGGCCTCGGCGAGCACGTCGCTCAAGCTGGACGCCGCTTCGCGTTCTATCCACAAAGTGGGCACGACAGGCACGCCCGCCGTTTGCAGATCGCGCATGTAGATCTTGTCGCTATTCCAGCGCACCAGGCCCGGAGGGTTCCACAGCCCCGTCACACGAGCTACTCGCTCCGTCCAAGCGAGAAAATCATCGTGACGCAAATTGTAATCCCAGGTCGAACGGATTATGCAGGCACCAGCGGTTGACCAGTTGACGACCGGATCATCCCACACCGCTGCCTGCACCCGAAAGCCTCGCTGTGCGAGAATATCAAGCGCCAACCGGTCATCAGGATCGAGATCGGGCATCGCCGCATACGTGGCGAACGTAAAGTCAACCATATGTCACCACTGGCCAAGATTTCCAATTTCCAAAAAAAGGAGAGGCGGTGTCATGCGCCGCCCCTCGCTTGAGTACACGCGCTATAGCCTGTCAGGCAATCGCTCGCACCGAGCCGGTCGCCCGATAGGCGACGTAGAGGAAGATCGCACCGGTGACGAGATGCAATGCCACGTCCTGCACCCCGCCGATAGGCAGAATGTTGAACGGGTTCTTCCAGAAGATGCCTACGAGTCCGATGACGATAAGAATCCACCCGAAGATTTTGATGTACGCGGCCGCATTCTCTTCATTGCCGGCGACGAGCAACGCAGGTATGCCGATGATTAGATGAACGACGTTGTGGACGACATTGATGGGAAAGACGCCAAGAAAAACCGTGGGCGCGATGCCGGTGGTCCACCAAGGGAGCCGATGAATCCCAGAATGCCCACGAGGGTATAGATGATGCCGAAAATAAGAGCGACGGTTTTCGCCATTGAAAAACTCCCTGGCCAAAGATGGCGCGGGCGAACCCGCCCCGAAAGCCAGGGCGCAATCTTTAGCCCTCAGTCAGGCCTAACCTTTGCAAGGCATCTCGCTTCTCAGCCGGGTCGCGGCGAAACGAGCTGCGCGTTCTATTCAACGCCTTCTTCGTCGGAGAGCAGGCGGCATAAGCGGTCCAGATCAATGTTGCCGCCGCTGATGATCACACCTACGCGTTTACTCTCGAACGGCAATCGACCGGATATAGCAGCCGCCACCCCCACGGCACCAGAAGGCTCGACAACGATCTTGAGCCGTTCCATGAGCAGGCGCATAGCGCGCCGTATCTCTTCGTCGCTGACGGTCAAAACGCCATCGGCATGCGTTGAAACCACCGGCCAAGTCAGGTCGCCCGGCGTGGTAACGCGCAAGCCGTCGGCGATTGTATCGGGCGGTGGAATGCTGACAGGCTTTTTTGCTTTCCACGAGCGCGCCCAGTCGTCGCCCTTCTCAGGTTCAACGCCATAGACGGCCATGGCGGGTCGCAGCGCTTTCGCGGCCACCGCAGAACCGGCGAGCAATCCGCCGCCGCCCAGCGGCACTAAAAGCGCGTCAAGATCAGGCACGTCCTCCAAAAGCTCGAGCGCAGCCGTGCCCTGTCCGGCCATGATGCGATAATCGTTGTAAGGTGGAATCAACGTCGCGTGGCTTTCGATGCATATCTGATTAGCGATAAGTTCGCGATCTTGCGTTTTTCGGTTGTACGTCACGACGGTCGCGCCGTAGCGGCGCGTCGCTTGCAGTTTCATGCGCGAGGCATCTGCAGGCATGACCACCGTTGCGGCGATGCCGAGCAAGCGCGCGGCGAGGGCCACGCCCTGGGCGTGATTGCCGGATGAAAATGCGACGACGCCGTGCGCGCTCTCTTCCTCGCTTAACTGCGCGAGCCGGTTGTACGCGCCGCGAATCTTGAAGGCTCCGGCGCGCTGCAAGTTTTCGCATTTGACGAGCAGCACGTTGTGCGCGAGCGAATCCAACTCCGCATCGTGCAGCATCGGCGTGCGCTGAGTGACCCCCTCGAGCCGGAGCGCAGCCGCGCGTATATCATCAAGCCGAAGCAGTGATTGAGATTTCGCCATCAGGCTCAAGTACGGGGATGGCCGGCGCTATTCCGCCGAAACCTAGAACGGCGCTACCGGTGTTGATCAGCAAAACGCGCTCATCGCTGCCGATGACGCCCTGATCGCGCAGCGTGACCGCTGCAGCAAGCGTCGCTCCGCCTTCAGCGGACGGACTCAGACCTTCGCGCTGCGCCAGCAGAAGTTGATGCGCGACAATGAGGTCATCGTCGACCGCTACGGCCAGGCCGCTCGCTTTCCGCAAGATATCGAGCACGAGAAAATCGCCCAGCGCCTTGGGCACGTTGATGCCGAACGCGACGGTATGGGCGCCCTGCCAGGTCTCTGATGTGGATTTTCCATCCCGCCAGGCACGTACGATCGGCGCGCATCCACTCGACTGGACCGCAACAAAGCGCGGCATGCGCTTTTCAATGAGACCGATCGCTTGCAGTTCGCAAAAGGCTTTGAACATGCCGATCAAGCCAACTCCGCCGCCGGTTGGATAAACGATCACGTCCGGCAAGTCCCACGCAAATTGTTCTGCGATCTCAAAACCGAGCGTTTTCTTGCCTTCGATCCGGTACGGTTCTTTCAGGGTGGAGGCGTCATACCAGCCGTAGCGGCTGACCGCTTTGGCGACGATCCGGCCCGCGTCGTTGATAAGACCGTTGACCGCGTAGACGTGCGCTCCAGCTCGTTGACAGGCCAAAAAAGTAGCCGGCGGCGCCTGCAGCGGCATCACGATGTGGGCCTGCATGTCCGCCTCGGCGGCGTATACTGCCCAAGCCGCCCCGGCGTTGCCGTTGGAGGGCATGGCGAACGCAGTCACGCCCAGTTCGCGAGCGCGTGAAACAGCGACCGCTGCACCACGTGCCTTGAAGCTGCCGGTCGGTAATACGGCTTCATCCTTTAGATGGAGCTCGCCAAAGTGGGGGAGCTTGCTGCTGTGCGCAAGAGGTACGATGGGCGTGATGGTTTCTCCGGCTGAAACGATCTGCGCTGGATCCCGTACCGGCAGCAGTTCGTGATAGCGCCAGAGAGCCTGCGGCCGGTCGGCCAGTGCCGTCCGCGTGAGCGAGCGCGCGGCTTCGTCGAGATCGTAACGAGCCAGCAGCGGTCCGCCGCAGCCGCACAATTGCGCCGGCACCTCGCATGCGCAGACGGTCTTGCAGCGCGCGCATTCCAAATGGGCAAGAGCGCTGAAYGGCGGCGCGGGAGCTTTAGGTGCACGGTCCATCGGCGCTGTATACCCCGCGCCTGCGGCACCTGCCTATCAAAAGCAGACTGGCCCGGAATTTCCGGACCAGTCGTGACGTATCGAAGACTATAGCTTTTGGCGAGAGTTAGGGGTTGGTGTTGCCGCTCGTACCGGAATTAGAATTGGATTGCGAGTTGCCCGATTGATCGTTCGCGCCGGGGTTAGCGCCATTGTTCTGTTGGGGCTGCGTGACAGACGTGCTGTTAGTGGTGTTCGAGTTGGATTGCGTCGTGGTGGAATTCCAAGGCTGCCATACGAACAACGCAATCGCCAAGGCAATGACGATGACGGCTGCGATCACGCCCCAGCTCGTCGCTGGACGGTCGCTCGTTTCGGTTACCATGACATCGCGGTTTTGCATCATCAAACTCCAATCATATGCGGATGGCCGCGCCAAATTCATTGTGCTGTCATCCGGCTAGCTATCATTATCTTTCCTTCCAGAAGGCATGTTTAACCGCGGCCGCGCCAGGGAAAGGCGCGGAAATCTTTAAAAAGTCAGACCTCTCGTGCCAGGCAGGTTTCCCCTTAATTTCGGAGCATTTTTTGAAGCAAGCTGATTTAGGCGCGCCCGCAACGGACCGTCGCGTACTCAAATATTTGACCATCGCCTTTGACATACGAGAACGAATCGCGCGCGGGGATCTGAGGCCCGGACAGCAGCTGCCTGCATCCGCTAACCTAGCCAAAGAGTATCGCGTCGCGCTCATGACCGTCCGCCAAGCGCTCGCTCTCCTGGAGCGCGAGGGAATCGTCGAAGCCCGCCATGGCGCCGGAACCTTCGTCATCGACAGCTACCGCTCGGCCGACAAGCAGCGCGGCGCAGGCCGGGTGCTGATAGCAGAAGATGACCGCGCGCTGTGCGATACGATCGCCGTCTCATTGCGCCATAGCGGCTACTATGTCGACGGCGCGTTCACAGGAGCTGAGGCGCTCGCGCGGCTGCGAAGCGACCAGCAATATGATGCCATCGTGCTTGACTTGCGCCTGCCGGATATGAACGGCATGGAGATAGTCGAATTCATCAAGGTGAACCGGCCCATGGTGCAGCTCATCGTCGCGAGCGGCTATCTCGAGCAAGAGGACGTGCTGCGCACCGCTGAGCATTGGCCGCTGATGATGCTGCGCAAGCCTTACTCCGTGAGCGACCTGCTGGAGAGGCTTACCGCCCTGCTCGGCCGCTTTGCGGTGCGAGGACTTTCTTGAAGATCGTCGTCACGGTCAAACAAGTCCCCGACACCAACGCCGAGAAAACTTTCGACCCCTCCACCAAGCGACTCAACCGCAGCGCCATCGAAAATGTTTTGAATCCCTTTGACGAGTACGCCATAGAGGAGGCGCTGCGCATCCGTGACGCAGCCGGTGACGGCTCGACCGTGACCATTCTTACGATGGCCCCGCAAAGCGGACTCGAGGTCGTGCGCAAAGCGCTGGGGATGGGTGCAGATAACGCGGTGATGATTTCCGATCCGGCTATTGGTGGCAGCGACACGATGGCGACGGCGTATGTGTTGGCGCTCGCGCTCAAGCACATCGGTTACGATCTGATTTTGAGCGGCACCCAAAGCACGGACGCCATCAACTCCATCGTCCCTGCTGCAGTCGCCGAACACCTGGCGATACCGTGCCTTACCTACACGAAAAAAGTCACTCTGAGCGACGGTACGATTCAAGTGCAGCGCGAGACCGAAGGCGGCTATCTGCAGGTGACGGCGCCCTTACCGGCGTTCGTGTCGGTCACCAAGAGCATCAACGAACCGCGTTACCCAACGCTTAAGGGCATCATGGGTGCGAAGAAAAAAGAAGTGAAGGCGCTGACGCTGGCCGACATCGGTGCGGATCCCGCGCGGCTCGGCGATGCAGGCAGCAAAACGGCAGTCGACTCGTTTGCGGCGGTAGGTGCGCGTGCGAAGGGAACGGTTATTCAGGCTTCGGATCCCAAAGAGGGCGCCCAAAAAATCATGGATTTCCTCATCGCGAAGAAGCTCATCTAGTTTCATGAACGCAGTTATCAGCTTCGTCGATAACGACAACGGCAGGCTGCGCCGCACCGGTTTGGAGATGGCCAGCAAAGCCGCCGAGCTGGCAAAACAGCTCAACACGAGTTCCGCCGCGGTGGTGCTTGGGAAAGGCGCGGACGAGGCGGCCACGCAGCTCAAAAAGACGCCGGTTGACACCATTTACACCGGCGCCGATGTTCCCCTCGACCGATTCCTCGGTGATCCCGCAGTCGACGCACTCGAAGCACTGCTGAAACAAACCGGGCCCGCTTTGCTCCTCGTTCCCGCGACCAACCTCGGTAAGGACATCGCCGCCCGCGTCGCGGTGCGGTTGGGGGCAGGCATCATCACCGAGGCGAGCGACATCGCGGTGAAAGACGGCAAGGTGGTCGTACAGTCGCCAAAGTTTGGCGGCTCGATCATCAGCAGCATTGAATTCAAAAGTGCTGAATATCAGGTCGTGGTGTGCCGTGCCAATAGCTTTACTGCGCGCGAGGAACAGGGCAGGGGACAAGTGACCGCTTTGCCGCCGGCCGGCGACAAACAATATTCGGCGCGCGTGGACGAAGCAGTCGCCCAGGAAGCGGGCAAGATCACGGTCGAGGAAGCAAGTATTGTCGTCTCAGGCGGTCGCGGCTTGGGCGGTCCGGAGCACTTTGACATCGTCGAAGCTCTTGCCGACGCGCTCGGCGGCGCAGTGGGAGCGTCGCGAGCGGCGGTAGACGCGGGCTGGATCCCGCACGCGCATCAGGTCGGACAAACCGGCAAGACCGTCACGCCGCAACTCTACATCGCCTGCGGTATTTCAGGAGCCATTCAGCACAAAGTGGGAATGCGAAGTGCAGGCATTATCGTTGCCATCAATAAGGATGGCAATGCTCCAATTTTTGAGTTCTGCGACCTTGGTGTAGTCGGCGATTTGTTCCAAATCGTGCCCGAGCTGACGAAGCTGGTCAGGCAGCGCAAGGGTGCCGCATAGGAGAAGGTAACGGTTTGTCACGGTTTTTCATTTTTCTGATGCTGCTGGTCATGGTGGGCGCCACAGTGGTGGCCCAACCGCCTTCAGGCGTGCAGGCTCGACCGCGGGTGCATCCGAGCCCAGGCGCGAGTGGGGCGAGCCCGACGCCGAGTTCTTCTCCCACGCCCACGCCGGAAGAGCGCATCAAAACCCTCACGCAAACGGTCAAGGACAATCCCAACGACAAGATCGCGCAAGCCGAGCTTGGCCAGTTATTCGTGGAAACGGGCAAACCTAGTGAGGGTCGCGACCATCTCGAGAACGCCGTGCGGCTTGGCTTCGACGATGCCCAGGTATGGTTTTATATCGGCGTTGCGGATAACGAAATGGGAGATTCGCAAGACGCGTTGAGTGCGATGCAGCGCGCCGAAGTTCTCGACCCGGCCAATCCCGCGGTCTTGAGCAACCTCGTGGACACCTACTTGCGTGTTGGGCGCGTGGCCGATGCGCTGCGCGTCGCCAACCGCGCCGTCCAGCTCCATCCAAACGACGCGTTCGCATACGAATCGCTGGGCACCGTGCAGATGGATAAAGGCCAATTTGAAGAGGGCCGCAAGACGCTGCAGAAGGCGCTGCAGATAGATCCCAAAGCCGGGCGCTCCCAGACCCTCATCGGTCGATCGTACCTCACGCAGAAACCCCCCGATCCCGATAAAGCGCTGCAAACGTTCAATCTCATTTTGGCAGCGGATCCGAAAAACACCGATGCACTCGCCGGCAAAGCGGAAGCTCTGGCGAGAAAGAACGACATCGCCGGTGCGGTCGCCGCATTGCAGCAGATAGCCAAAATAACGCCGGACAGCGTCGAGCCCGAGGACGACATCGCCCAGATGTATCTCGACAAGAACATGATCGACCAAGGGCGCCAGGCGTTCGCGCAAGCCATCAAAGACCATCCGAAGGCGGCCGAGCCGTATGCGCTGCAAGCTGAGTATGACGTCCGCCAAAGAAATTTCAGCCAGGCGGAAAAAGAGTTCGAGTCAGCGCTGGCGCTGGCTCCGTCGAATTTGAGCCTCTTGATGGACTACGGGCGGCTGGAACTGTTAGTGCTCAAGCACCCCGTGAAGGCGCAAGACGCATTTTCCAAGGTCGCCAACGCGCAGCCGAACAATCCCGAGGCGCTGTTCTGGCTTGGACAAGCGTATGCCGCGCAGAATCAGTGGGCGCAAGCACGCGACGAGTACCGGGCCTCTTTTAATATCGCGCACACGTACACAGCGCTGTTCAACTTAGGCGTCGCACTGCTCAACTTGAACAACTACAAACAGGCGCACGAGATTTTCTTGGCGCTCAGCGCCCACCAACAAAAGGATCATCCCGATCCGCAAGTGTGGTTCATGCTGGGCGAAACCGAACGTCACCTCGGCCATAAGAAAGCTGCTGCTGCTGCGTACAAGCGCTATTTAGCGTACACGCCCACAGGGGATGGCGCCAACAAGGCGCGCGGCTATATCAAACAGCTAAGCCAGTAACCCGCGGAGGCGCCACATCCTCCAAGTCATCACCGATCCCAGCTACGCTCAGCACGCCACCGGCGCGGGCCATCCCGAGCGTGCGGAGCGCCTGATCGCAGTTGTCGCGGGTCTTGAAGCCGGCGGCGCAAATCTCAACACGTTCGTAAAGCCGGAGCCCGCGAGCGAAAAGGAGATCGCTGCGGCGCATGAGCCCGCTTACATCGAATTAGTGCAGCGGTTCTGTTCGCGTCTAGCAGATGATGAAGTTGCAGAACTGCCGACCGGCGACACGGTCGTGTCGCGAAGGTCGTACGACATCGCGAAGCTGGCTGCCGGGGGCGCTCTGGCTGCCGTACGAGCGCAGCGTGCTCGCGAACCTGCCCTTGCCCTCATCCGTCCGCCCGGCCATCACGCAGAACCAGCGCGCGGCATGGGGTTTTGCGTGTTCAATAATGTGGCGGTCGCCGCTGCTTTTGCGCTGCAGCACATGGGCAACGTCTTGATCGCCGATTTCGACTACCATCACGGCAACGGCACGCAGGCTTGGGTTGAACGTGCGCTACCCGACATCACCTCGCAGCTCGGTTTTTTTTCAACGCACGCGTATCCGGCATATCCCGGCACAGGAGCTTTTCGCGAATCACAAACGACCGGCAAAGGATTCGTCCTCGACATCCCATTGCCGCACTCGACCGATACCGCTGACTTTTTAGCCGTGTGGTCAAATCTATTGCCCGTCGTCGCAAACCGGATCAAGCCGCAGGCAATCGTCGTGTCGGCGGGCTTTGATTTTATGGCGGGTGATCCGATTGCCGGGCTTCCCATCGCGCCGCGAGCAGTCGGTTGCCTATGCGGCTTGCTCGCAGCCGTGGCGTCAGAACACGATGCCAGCCTTGCGTTTATTCTCGAAGGCGGATACTCGCTTGAAAATTTGCGTATCGCAGGCGCTGCACTCGCGTCATCGTTCAGCGACGGCGCAGCGCTCGCCGGCCTGCCGGTTGCGGAATCGCCCAAGGACGCGGGATTGCAGCAAATGACGGCCCAAGCGCTGGGATGGTTTACTTGATGGCGGCGCCGATCTTGGAGATTTCTTTCGTCCCCAGGTCTCCCACAATCGTGAAGACGAGGTGGCTCGTATTCCAGGAAGCCAGCGTCTCGCCGTCCACATCGGCGTACTCGCCTGTCAGCTCACCGATGCGCAACGGCTTCGGTTTTGCCCGGCTGAAACGTGGCATCGAAGCGTTGGTGTACTCGAACAACGAAAAGGTGCGCAGCCCATCGCCGTAGACCAGATGAACCGTATCCACTCCGTCGTGGCTGGTGAAGCTGCCGTTCTCAAGCCGGAAGCCATATGGCAGTGTCGCGGGAGCGGCGAACTCGAACTTAGAGGAAGCGTGCAAGTCCGCCACGTTGCTGGTGGGTTTTCCGTACTCTGCCCCGGGCACCAGAGTCATGCCGCCGGGTACGCCCATCTTGAACAGGTCCGCGGGAAAGGCGCCACCGATGCGGATGTTGTCGAAGCTCGATTTTGAAGCTATGCTGCCGTCCGGGTGATAGCTTTCGCGCCGCAAGATCAGCTTGCTCTGGACGTCGAACCAGAGGCGCTGGACAAGGCTGCCGGTGTGCTTCGAAACGAGTGACAGCGATCGTGCGGTAAGCCCTGCCACCGACGTCTTGGGGCCCAGCTCAACCGTATAATTTTCCTCAACGCGCCCGAAGTCCAATAACAGGGCCACGCCCGGCGCGGTCGCGCTCCAATCATTCTTATACACGCGGCTTTGTTTCGGCTCATATTGATACGTCAGCGATTCATTGCTGACGATCATGCGGCCATATGCGCCGGCGGGAGCCACATACCAAAGCCGCCATGAGTTAGGGGCTTTGTGATCGATGCGCGCGACCGTTGCATCTGCGCTTTCGCGATCGTAGACGACCGACGTGATCGTGCCCGAGTAGGAAACGGAATCATCAGCTTCCAGCGCAGCGCGGAACAACGCACGCGCGTCATCGGAACGTGCGGGCGTCAAGCAGACAAGAAGGAGCGCCAATAGACCTAGCGCTCCAACGACGGCTGAGAAATGACTCTTAGGGCGTGACGGCATTCTGCGACTGGTCGTTCGCCGAAGTGAGCAGATATTCCGTATAGGCGCGGTCATTCGATTGCGATCCCATCGTTTGCACGAGGTGCTGCCTCACCAGGTAGTCGGCCGACACCTGCGGCACATTGGGCGGGGTGTGAACCTGACCGTAGCGAGCCACGACGGCGATGAGCAACAACATAGCCGCTGTAGGCGCCAGCACAGCCGGACGCAGCCAGGTTCGCAGCGAGGTAAGGATACCAGGGGAGCTTTGGCCGCGCACCGTCTGGCGGACCTTGGCGACCACCGACATCGGCAAGTCGAGCTCGGTCGCACAAGCCGCCCGGAGCGTTTCGGTCAGTGAGGTTTCTATCTGCCATTCGGCCTTACAGGACCCACAGCTCTGGATGTGTTCGAATACGGTCGCGTCCGTGGCAGCGTCCAGTTCGCCATGGGTGTAGTCAATGATGAGTTCGCGATACTTTTCGCAGGTCATAATGGAAACTCGGTTCTCCCTTTTTCCTGTCTCAACGGCACACCCAAGATTGGCAATCGCACGCAATTCCCGTCACTTGGGTAACGCGAAAGGAACAGCAAGCGTTCCGCGCGCGGTCAGAGAACTGCGAGGCGTGCCTCGTCCCGGGATACGGTTTATCAGGCTGGGTCATCCTCATGCTTTTCCTGTTCTTTCTCGCGAACGATGAGCTTGCGCAACTGCATGCGCGCGCGATGCAAACGCGACCGTACCGTACCAATGGAGCAGCCCATGATGTCGGCTATTTCCTGATAAGAGCGTTCCTCGATGTCGGCGAGCAGCACCACCGCGCGCTGGTCCTCGGTGAGCTGGCGCAATGCTCGATCGACGCCCGCTGAGAGTTGCTGCTCGTGGATTGCGCCTATCGGGTCGTGGGTCCGCTGTTCTTTTGGCAGACCGTGAGCCTGATTGTCGTCCGGAAGTTCGGTGAAGAAAATGCCTTTGCGCTTGCGCAGCTCGTCGCGATGCAAATTCGTGACGATGCGGTAGATCCAGGAAAGAAAGGACGTCCCCGGTTGGAAAGAGCGCCAGGCGCGGAAGACGCGGATAAAGGCTTCCTGGGTAAGGTCGCGTGCGTCGGCTTCGTTGCCGGCGAGCCGATAGGCATAGTTGTAGGTTTGCTTTCCGTACGTTTCCATCGCGCGCTCGACAAACGCGTGCTGGTCGTCGCTAGGCAGTTCAAGGGCCACGTGCCAAAGTTTAGCAGAAGCCAGGGCAATCTCTTGCCGCTCACAACGCATGCCTCTTGCCATTGACCTCCATCTGCATACCACCGAGTCAGACGGCATGCTCGAACCAGCAGCGCTGCTGCGCAGCGTAGCTCTAGTTGGCCTCGACTACTTCGCTGTCAGCGATCATGACACGCTGGCGGCGTACGAACGTCATGCGGCGGCCTTCGCTCCCCACGCAGGACGGCTCGTCACGGGCGTTGAGGTCAGCACGTCGATGGACGCTACAGAAGTGCATATTCTGGGCTACAACGTTGGCCTGGGCTGCGCGGCGCTAACGGCCATCCTCGGCAGCCGCTCTGAACTACGCAGGCAGCGCGCCGAAAAAATTATCGCCAAGCTCAACGCATCCGGCATTTCCATTTCGGTTGAAGAGGTGTTGCGCAAGACGACCGGCAGCATCATAGGGCGTCCGCATATCGCACGAGTACTCGTCGAGCGCGGATTCGCGATTGATAATGATGACGCGTTTACGCGCTTCATTGGCGCGAGCGGCAGTGCGTACGTCGCTCTCAGCAATCTCACTGCTCAACAAGCCATTGAGACGATTCGCGAATGCGGCGGGATCGCAGTGCTCGCGCACCCAGGGCGCAATGGCGTCGATGTGTTTATTGAAGAGCTGCGACGCTGCGGCTTGCAGGGCATCGAGGCGTTCTCACCGAGCCACACCACGCACGAAGCGGAGCGCTTTCGAGCGCTCGCGCAATCCATGAATCTCGTCATCACGGCAGGATCTGATTTTCACCAGCCAACTGCTTCGCATCCACGACCGGGTGTAGAAATAGACGAAGCGGATTTCGCCCCGTTCTTAGAGCTGCTCCACAAATAGTATTCTAATGACGGCTTAATGCGGCGTGCTGCGTTCGGTTGCTTCCACGATGCTGCGCAGCAGCAATGCCGTCGTCACCGGCCCGACACCGCCTGGGACGGGTGAGAGCGAGCCCGCAACCTGCGCGACGCCGGGCGCATCGACGTCTCCCACAAAATGACCGTCCACCCAATTTGTGCCGACGTCAATGACCGCTGCTCCGGGCTTCACCATGTCGGCCGTCAAAAAATGCGGCTTGCCGACTGCGGCCACCACGATGTCAGCCTCGCGGCAGATCTGCGGTAAGTCCTTGGTGTGGGAGTGGCATATCGTCACAGTGGCGTCGGCTGCCGTGAGAAGAAGAGCGACCGGCCTGCCCACCACTGCCGACCGCCCCAGCACGACCGCGCGCGCACCGTCTAATGAAGGAGCGGGCGGCTGGCGGAGCAGCTCCATGACGGCCGCAGCCGTAGCGGGCACGAAGAAGTGTTCCCCCGCCACCAGCAATCCCTGATTGTAAGGATGTGCTCCGTCAACGTCCTTGCGAGGATCGATTTCCTCGCTGATGCGCGCCGCATCCAAATGTGCGGGCAAGGGCCGTTGCACCATCATCGCCTGCACGTGCGCATCATCGACAACCGAACCGACAGCGATCAGGACCTCGTCCGTGGTTGCATTCGCCGGCAGCGCGAGAATTTCAATATTGACGCCAAGCCCGGCGCTCGTCTTGGCGATTTGCTCGGCGTAGAGCCGTCCCGGCTCATCGTTCTCGAGTAAGATGATCGCGCAGGTAGGCGTGACCCGGTGCTCGCGTAACGCGGCGGCGCGCTCTTTCACATCATCGCGGATCTTTGCCGCGATGGGCCGGCCGTCGAGGATAATGGCAGCCATGCTATTGTGCAACCCGCGAGCGAACTTTACCGAGCACGACTTCCGCCAGCAGGCTCACGTGCGCTAAACCCGCATTGAGTTCGTCCGTGTGGCGCTTGGCCGCCTCACGGTCTTTGAGCATGCCGGAATTTATTTCGACATTGAGAGCTGCGCCCTGAGAAGCCGTCTGTGCGCACAATGCGGCACAGCCGACGTCACTGAGCGCATTGGGGTTCGCGATGTCCACCAGCTCGACAGCAAGATCGCAAATCTCTCGTGCACAGGAGATCACGCTCATGGGCGGGTCGATCGCACCATCCAGTGCGCGCTGGATGCCGTCGCTGCGCGCGCGTTTCTCGTCTTCACTCGTCTTGGGAAGCCGGTAAGCCGCGTTTACCCGGTCGAATGAGTTCGCGTCCTCGTCTACCAGCCGCAGCAGATTTGCCACCAAAAGTTTGGCTCGTTCGGCGATTGCTTCGCAGTCGCCGGCCACTGCGGCGTATTTCGGCGAGTTGCTCGTCAACAACGCGACCATGCGCACCAGGCCGGCGCCGAACGCGCCAACGGCTGCGGCTACACTGCCGCCGCCGGGCGTGGGATCGGCTGACGCAAGTTTGGCGGTAAAAGCGTCCAGCGAGAGTCCGGTAAGCGCCACAGAGCCCCCATCGACCACAACAAAAAGACCTTCGCCGTTTAGCGCGCGTGGAACGGGTGTCCTTGTACGCGAATGTAAACGCTTGATAGGAAGCCGAACGCTACAACCAAGGTCGCAGGTTGCTCTAGCCCTTTCCAGGACTCAATTCGCTGCGGGGGATAGTATAAGGGCT
>JRHI01000786.1_pt1 | contig 31994 bp, 29 predicted proteins | sample 215371 | NCBI WGS metagenome assembly JRHI01 (sample SAMN02929681, study PRJNA255918) | sediment metagenome | biome: cave system; feature: Ice Cave; material: Sediment; isolation source: sediment from deep within a dark volcanic ice cave with no known source of... ...
TCCTCAAGCGATCTCCACACTCGGAATTAGGCTTTTTGGGAAAGTGCAGGCCTGAAGGAAAGCGGCAAGATGCCGCTTCTACGTGTCAAATCCGCCTTGGCGGTCCACTAGAGGAAGAAGCTCGAACTTTTTGATCGGCCCGAAAGGACGCTCTCCTGCCCTTGCTGGCACTGCGGCCTGGTAAGTCGTTCTGATTGGTGCCTCGGACGAAGGGTCAATGTGGGCCTGGGAGCGGTGTGCGTCCCCCGGGCGCCTCCGTGGCGGCGCGGTTAGCCATCTCGCGGTGCTGCTGGGCCAGGTCGGTCTTGCCCACGCGCTCGTAATACTCAGCCAGAGCCAGGTGCGACGGCCTGTGCCAGGGCACCGCCCGCAACGCCGTATAGAGCCAGCGCTCCCCTTCGCGTTCCTCGCCCAGCTGCATGAAAAGCTTGGCGATCTCGCAGCGGAGGTCCGCGTCGTATGGATTTTTCTGCACGGCCCGGGTCAGTGTCTCCATGCGCTTGGTGTCCGCTTTCAGGCGATCCAGTTTCTGCTGGAACGCCTGAGCTTCGTCCTTTCGCCCTTGCTGCATCAGGCAGAGATAGAGAGTGTACAGTGCCCCGGTAGAATACGGTTCGCCTTGCAGCGCTTGCCGCAGCCATTTTTCGGCATCCTCAGGCTGACCCTCGGCCATGGCCAGCTTGGCGCGCTCAACCAGAACGGCGGCTTCGGGTGCGTCAACGTTCACCAGGGCATCCAGCAGCTGGCGACATTCCTCGATGTGCCCCAGCTGGAAGTGACACTGAGCCACCCCCAGCGAGGCAGCCAGGTCGCCGGCGTCTTGCTGGTGTAAGCGCTCGAAATGAGGTAAGGCCATGGTTGGGTTATTCTTGCCGTACAACAGGCTCTGTCCCAGGTGAAGGCGTGCTTCCTTCTGGTTCGGTTCGATCTCCAGCACCTTTTGGTAGGCTTCCATGGCCTCCTCGAATCGCTGCAGCCGTTCCTGCACCCAGGCCTGACGCATCAGAGCATAGGTGTTGTTTGGCTGTCGTTCCAGGAGTTGTTGCGTGGAGTTCAAGGCATCTTCCAGACGATAGGCCTTGGTGTAAGCCTGGAGGAGTGCCTCGAGGATCGGGGCGCTGTCCGGGTGATTTGCATCCACGTCCGCGAGTAGGATCTCTTCGATTTCCGGGGTCAGATCTCCCCGCTGGGTGGCGATGAGCATGCGCTCCAGGGCCAATGCGTCGGTATGCCCCGTTAGCCGCTGGCACACGTGCAGGTGGTCTTCGGCCTCGGCAAAGAGACTGGCGCGCCGGGCAATGCGAGCCGCCAGGAGGTGTCCCTCCGGGGAGTTGGGGTGAACACGCAGGTAGGAGTTTACATGGCTCCAGGCAGAGTCGAAATCACGCGCCTCGAGCGCCTTCTGGGCAACATTGAGCTCATGGGCGGCCCAGATGCGCCAACCGACCACATAACCCGGTAGGCCCAGCAGCGCTCCCAGCAGGACCAAAACTCCCACACGCACACTGAGCCACGCCCGCAGGATCGTACTCAACTTCCGCAGAACTGTCAGAGACACAGCCCCTTCTCGCCCGTCGTGGCTAGCCACGCAGATTGCCACGGGCACTGTGCCCGTGGCAATCTGCCGCATGCCCTCTGCCCGCCCGTCGTGGCTATCTGTGCCAGTTGCCACGCCACTCATTTCAGGTCGATGTTAAAAGTATTCTTGCCCCTCTGGACAGTGCAGGTGAGGCCCGACGTTTCCTCATTCGCGTACTGGGAGGGGAGGTTTACAGCCGGTCCGGCCGCGCCTTCTTTCGGCGGGGGACTGTGCTCCTCACTCCCCTTGGGTCCCGCCATCATTTTTGTCTCGGCTCCGGCCCCGCCTGGTCCGCCAGGGCCCATGCCATGTGCACCTCCACCCACTGCTCCGGACTGAACAGCGACCTTGGTAGAGCCGAGCGGAACCTGGGCGACGGTATAGGAGCCATCCGGCTGGATGTCGCCGGAAACCACTATGTTGCCGGCACCGAACAAGATCACCTTGCCCGAGGGCAGAGGTTTCCCCTTGTAAGTGACCGTGCCCGAAACGGTGGCCTTGGATGAAGGACAACCCGTCAGGGCTAGAATTCCCACCAAAATGGTTGCTAGCCGTAACGCCGAAAACCTGCGCATGAAGCAAACTCCTTGCATACACCCCCCTGGCGCACGCGGCATCGTTAGCAACATGCCTGCGAGACCGCGGAAGGCCAGACTGACCATTCACCGATGCTATTATCCCTGGGGGTGATTCGGCAGCACACAGGTTTGCCGCGCCATCGAGGGACGCTGCTGCCTTCGCTGGCGTTTCAGGCTTGTGTGCTGCACCTTCACCCACGGTGATTTAGAAACTGAAATCAATGTAGAACAGGCCTCCCACGCTGTGGGGCGTGGGAGGCCGTGGTAAGCAGCTGCAACCACTGTCATGCGGCTCGCACCGCGTGCGCGAGCAAGTCCAGGGTTACCAGTCGGAACCGAGCACTTCGCCGCCTGCAGGAGTGCAAGCCCACCACCAAGTCTGTGCGCTAACACCTGGGCTCACGGACCGGACACTGGCATCGCCCATACCCACCTGGCATCCACCCGTGTGCGGGGTCGAAGGCCGAGTTGGGTCACAGACTGCGGTGTTCGTGTACGGATTGGGCTTCAGGATGAACTTGGAGGCTGGGCCGATCGTCCAGATGGCGAATCCGGGCTGCCACTTGTCAAAGTCCCATCGCGCCCAGATGCTGCCGTTGTTGCCGCACCTACCGTACTTTTCGGCCCAGAAGATGGTATTTGAGGTACCATCCGGCATTGAGGCGGGTATGCGGTTCGAGGCGTACCAATCCTGGAATTGCCCGGTCGCTGGGTCCGCCTGACCGAAGACCTGCCCGTTGTAGGCATACGTGGTCCCGGCCCAGGGCTCCACGCCCGTGATGATGCCACCGGCACCGATGCTTGGGTCCGAGGGGCAGACATAGGTCTTGATGGGGCTGTTATAGGCGCTGACGGGGTTGCCCCAGCTGTGCCACGGGTAGTAATCAAGAGGCCCATTGTCCGTTCCAAGCCCTGCCTTGAAAAGGTTGTCCTGCTCGATGAACGGCAGCATGTAGTAGTGCGGGTTGCTCCAGGGATTGGCCCAGTCCTCTTTCTTGGACGTGTAGCGATGACACGCAGGAGGTATCTTCCCGTACGTGTCGTTCAACCCATGCGTGGCGATACTCAGTTGCCGCAGGTTGTTGTTGCACTGGATCCGGGCGGCGGCTTCACGCACCTTCTGCACAGCGGGCACGAGCAGACCAATCAGGATCGCGATGATCGCAATCACCACGAGCAATTCGATCAGGGTGAACCCTGACCAGCGTTTCCAAAGACGGAACTGTGGCATTCGCACACCTCCTTCGACTCGAAAATGAATGACTACGAGACCGGAAACGGTCCTTCCTCTATCTAAAGGGCTACCTTTTTACTATCATCTCGCGCCAACTCTTTGTCAACCTAAAAGTTCAGTCAGTGCGTATTTCTTGCCGGGGAGAGCGGCCATGGTCGCGGGCCCCGTCCAACGATTCCCATTGCAAGGCGGCAACTGGTATTACTGAACAACAGCTGACTAATTCAGGTTTCCGCGTTGCGGTTGTCCGGCCGCGCAGGGGCTCAAATGCCTGGGAACTTGACTCCTTGCCAGCGCCATAAACCGTTCACTGGTAAGTATTTGCGGCGACGCAGTCGCCATGATGCGACCCTGCTGAGATGGCAAGATGACAGAAACCTTCTCGTCATGGTCCTTGGGACTACACGGGCTGCAAGACGGAACCAATTACCCTTGCAATGAAGAGGGTCACGAATCCAAAGCGGAACCGAGGCGCCTTCCGCGCGGGCGCTTCGAGTTTGTGAGAGAACCTTAATCTTCCAGGCAAAGACCGGGGTGACTCGAGTTACGGGAGCAAGTGTGGCCGCAGCAGTTCCGGCCCGTATTGCTTCAACAACTCCTCCAGAATCTGCCTGTCATTCAGCCCCTTGTCGATCTTTTCCCCGATCAGGTGCCGGACGTGGTTGGGCATGCCGCAGCCATTGGGGTTACAGCTGGCCAGCGTGTAGAAGTCGCCGGTGCAGACGTCGCCGCTGACCTTGCACGGACAGTAAATGCTGGCCAGGAACCAGTCGAGGCGTTCCTCTTTCGTCCGCGGTAGGTCCAGGTCGGGCGGCAGCAGAGCATTGTCCACCCCGGCGGCCGGCGCCGCCATCTTCAGGCGGACGCGCTGTCCGATCGCTAGGTCCGCCTGGTCGATGCCGTTGACGACCAGCCGCAACTGGGTTCGCTCGCGCCATGGCCTCCCGTGTTTCACCACGGCGTTGATCGGTGCCCCAGCGGTACCATCCACCAGCGTAACCTTGTCGCCCGGCTTCAGCGATCGTCCCCACCGGAGCGCCTCGTGATCGAGGATACAGTCCATCTCGCCGCTGAAGATGTGCAGGAAGGATACGGTCCCCGGCAGTCCCTCGTCGCGCCAGCGCTTGCGCAGGCTTTCCTTCTGCCCGGCGCGCCGTGCCTCGAACGCATCCCCATCGAGAATGACCCGGGCGTGGCCGCTTGCAGTCTGGACGAAATGACGTTCACCCGTACGCAGATCGGCGAGACTGCCTTTCTCCTTGCCCCGGCGTACCTCCGCCTCACTGGCCTGGACCGACCAGGTTGCGCCGGTCGCGGAACGCAGCGTCAGCTTGTCGCCGTCGCGTCCGGTCAGCGTGACGCCGTGGCTGTGGATGTCCTGTTCGCTCATCTCGTCGGCGAGCATGGAGACGGCGACCTGCTGCTTGGCGCGGTCGGTCTTGAACCAGATCCAGACGCGATCACCGGCACGGAACTGATCCAGGCGTCCCCACCAGCCGGCCACCTTGATTTCCGCATCCGCGACGACAGGCCAGTCCCTGGCCTCCTTCTCGCCTTCGAGAAGCAAGCGGACTCGGTGCGCGGCTGAATCGCAACTCTGTAGGGTGCCGAAACGCTTGGGCACCGACCGAAGGAACTCGGCAGTGCCCGCGATCTCCTTGGTGTTTTCATTGAGACGCTTGTTGTCCGGTTCGGCGGCCGGTAGGCCCAGGGTCAGTCCGAGCAGCAAAGAGCAGGAGAACATGGCGGCAAGTCCTCGTTGTGTTGGAACAGCGATGTCGGCAGCCACCATTAAGCGCGATCTGGCGGTCGAATGCAAGTCATTGGCTTGCCGTGGTTGGCTCCCTTGACGCTCCCGACCGGCTCTGGTCCAATAATCGTGCAGACATGCCGTGATGCCCCCGTAGCTCAGCTGGATAGAGCAGCGGATTTCTAATCCGCCGGTCGCAGGTTCGACTCCTGCCGGGGGTGCTAGCGCTTCGCCACTCCTGAACGAGGACCTTGCCATGCGAAACCTGCTGCTGGCGGCCGTCGCTCTGCTGCTCCTCCTGCCCGTCCGTTTGCCGGCCCAGACGAAGCCGGCGCCGAAGGCCGCCGTCCCCGACACGGCTTTCGCCGAGGTGAAGGACGACCCGGCGCTGCCACGCGTCCTGCTGATCGGCGATTCGATCTCGATCGGCTACACTGTGCCGGTGAGGAAGCTGCTCGCGGGCAAGGCGAACGTCCACCGCATCCCGGAGAACGTTGGGCCGACGACGCACGGCCTGGCGAAGCTGGCTCGCTGGCTGGGCGACGGCAAATGGGACGCGATTCACTTCAACTGGGGCCTGCACGATTTGAAGCGCGATGGCGACGACGAGTTGCAGGTGTCCCTGGCGGATTACGAACGCAACCTGACCCAGCTAGTGCGACAGCTAAAGGCGACGAAGGCAAGGCTGATCTGGGCGACCACGACGCCGGTGCCCGACGCCCACGTGAGGCCGACCCGCCGGAACAGCGACGTGGTGGCGTATAACGACGCTGCGCGGGAGATCATGAAGGCGAATGGTATCGCGCTTGACGATTTGTACGCGTTTGCCTTGCCGCGTCTGGAGAAGTTGCAACAGCCGGCGAACGTACATTTCACGCAGGGCGGTTCCGAAGCGTTGGCCGAGCGGGTGGCGGCAAGCCTGCGCGAGGCGCTCGGAAAGTAACGTCAGAGCCGGAAGCGTGAGCGCCCGGTTGCCAAATCGCTGATGCTCCGGGCCCTGACGGTTCGCTCACTCTGCATGCGGGGCGCGCAATGGATAATTCATCAGCCCATACTTCTTCATCTTCTTGTAGAGGGTGACGCGGCTGATGCCGAGCGCTTGGGCGGCCCGCGCCCGGCTGTAGCCGTTATTCATCAACACTCGCTGGATAATGTTCCGTTCGAGCAATTCGCGGTTGTGCAGCAGCGAATCGGCGCCGGGTGGGGCGTGCCCGTTGCCGTTCCCGTTTCTGTGTCCAATGCCGTTGCTGTGCCCGGGACCGTTCATTGTCGGCAGGCAATCACGCACCGCGGGGGGCAGGTGCTCGGGAACCAATTCTGGCCCGGAACTGAGCAGCACGGCCTGCTGGATGACGTTTTCCAGCTGACGCAGGTTGCCCGGCCAGGGGAAGCTCTGCAGCGCCATCATCGACTCGGGGCTGATGTCGAAGAGATCCTTCTTGAACTTCGTGTTGAAGCGTGCCGCCATGCCGCGAACCAGAGGCGCGATGTCCTGGACGCGCTCGCGCAGCGGCGGCAGGTGGAATGAGATCACGTTGAGCCGGTAGTAGAGGTCGCGCCGCAGGATGCCGCGTTCGACCGCCTCTTCCAGGTCCCAGTTGCTCGCCACGATGATACGAGCATGGCAAATCTGCGTCTCGTTGCTGCCAACCGCCTCGTACTCTGCCGTCTCGATGACGCGCAACAGGCTCGCTTGCTGCTCGAGGCCGAGCGTGTCGATCTCGTCGAGCAGGATCGTGCCATGGCCGGCAGCTGCAAACTTGCCAATCTTGGGACGGTCGGCGCCAGTGAACGCACCCTTGACGTGGCCGAAGAACGCACTTTCGACCAGGTTCGCGGGCAGAGCGCCGCAAGGCACCACCAGGAACGGCTGATGCTTCCGCGGCGAGCACTCGTGCAGCAGCTTTGCCAGGAAGGTCTTGCCTGAACCGGTCTCGCCGCTCAGTAGCACCGTGACGTCGTGGGTGGCGGCCAGAGCCAGGCGGTCCACCATCGCCAGTAAGGACGGGGTCATCGACAAGAGCCTACGATGGATGATCTCGGGCACCGTGTCCTCGCGCGCTCCCAGGTTGCCGCGTACTCGGTTGAGACGTTCGTGGACGAGTTCTGTCAGCTGCGTCGCCTCGGCGGGCCAGCGCAGGCGATGGGCGACGTAGGGATCCAGAGGCGCCAGGTTCACCGATTCGGGGAAGTCGTCCGCCTCCACCAGGAAGATGATCGGCGGCATCTTCTGAAGATAGATCTCCTGGATCAGACGCAGGATTTGGTCGGCGTTGCCAGCGCTGATGGCGGCGAGGAGCAGCAGGCCCTCGGTATCCCGCCCCAGGTGCTGGCGAATGTTGTCGAATTTGCAAAGAACGGGTGTCTGTCCCAGGCTCTTCTGCAGATGGCCTTGAATGGCAGTGGCCACGCGCGGGTCGTCCGCTACCAGGGCAAGTCGCTGGCCTGACATCGCTTCTACCTCCATTACCGCCGACCCTTCCGGGTGCGTGATCGCTGCGCACGGCGGCTGCCGGCGGTAAACTGCTGTCCGAACCTCTCGCCGTAAATTCCTGGCGTGGGGCCTCCCTGGCGTGGGGCGACCCCTCGTCGCGCAATCGCCCGATTCATGCGACAGGCGCGGCGGAATTCCATGGCGGTAGCATTGGTCGCGTGCCGATTCTCGGTTGAGCCTCCGTCGAGTGCAAGACGCGTGGAGCGGGGCGAGTAGCATCGGCAACACACCGGCGGAAGCGGCATGGGACCGACAGGCCGCCTGGCGCCTTGGTGGTGGCTCCTGCTGCTCCGCACAATCGACGCAGGCAGGTCCGGACGGCACAGTCCGTTCTGGAGCAACAGGAAGGAGGGTGCAAATGGAGCAGTTCCCGATATGGAGAACAGGCCGCAAGATCGCCGAGGTCCCCTTGCCTGTTCGAGGAATCTCCGTCCCAGGTCCGCAGGAGGGCAAGCAACCGCAGACGTGGCCTTGCGCCAGGCATCCCCCTGGAGGGGAACCATGTTCCTGACCGGCTTCAAGCCCTGATCCATCGGGGGCCGGCAGACGCGGCTGGCCGCCCGCAAGGTATGACTAGAGTGTAGGCGCCGCACAGTTCTCCTGTCAGGTATGATCCGCCCAGTTCCTGCGATTAGCGCAGCTTAACAGCCCGCGCCTTCATACCCACCCCGGCACGATTCACAGCGACGGCGTGGGCGCTGCGGCGCCATTGGATGGGTCCCCGTTGCGGTGGCCGGCCTCTCCATTACCGTTCCCTTTGGCGTTACCTCCTGGCGCCAGCAAGGTTTGCGTGTCGAGCAGCGACTGCGCGATGTCGCGCATCTGCCGGCGCTGTCGCCGCGACAGCACCCGCAGCCGGTTGTATGCCTCTTCCTCCGTGATGCGTAGACGATTCACCAGGATCCCCTTGGCGCGTTCGATGATGATGCGATCGGCGAGGCGATGCTCCAGCCCATCCACCTTGTCCTTCGAGTGCAGCTGACGCAAATGGGCCGCGTAGGCGCCGAGCAAGGCCAGCCAGAGCACGTCGGCCGCCGGCCGTTGCGGTACGAACACTAGCGGATAGATGGTGGCCAGGGCGCGGAAGCGGACGAGCCGTTCCGGACAGGCGGCTACGACGAGAGCAGCACCCACGCCGAGAATCTCCTCCGTCCAGGGGACCTCCGGCCAGGAGGGCTCGCTGGCAACGATCACGTCCGCGCCACTACCACGCATGCCCGTGGCGCATTCGGGTGTTAGCGGTTCTCCCCCGAGCAAGACCAACTCACCGGGCAGGCGGGCCGCAAGCTGCCTCACCACGTTTTCCAGGCTTGCCGGATCTGCGGCCTGCTGTTCACCAACGACCCAGACCCGCATGGTGGTTCCCCGCATCTTTGTTGGGCTAGGGGCAACCGAGCCGGCGGGCCCATTCCTTCGAATCCCCCCGTTCGGTACATTCATTACTCAGCGCAAGCATTCTTCAAGCCACCCCCATTGTCAAGCAGGAAGGGCCGCGGGTAGATGCGCAGCACCCCGGCCCCTCGTCAGAAACGGCATGCTCGAAACCACTGAAAGGGATCGTTCTTGCGTGCTAGGGGACCAGCGTTTGCACCAGGCGCTCTGCCCAGCCCGTGTCGGCGGGCACACCTGTCCACGAGATTTGCAGCACGGTGTCCCCATGCCGGGCCCACACCTGCGTCACGGTCCGAGGAGCAGCATTGGCGAACTGCATCTTCTTTTCGGTGCAGGCCGCCTCAGAGGTCCCCTGCAGTTGCAAGGAACGCGCGCGTGATTCCAGGATGCGACACGTCCCGCCACTACTTCGCCCCATGAGCTCGTCCTGTTTGCGCTGCAGATCGGCCGTGAGTCCCAGGCAGGCGCGGGCGCTCGTTTCGTCCTTGAAGCGGATCACGCCGATCGCCACCTGCTGCATCGGATCTTTCCGCCCGGTCCACACCAGCGACCGCCCCTCGACCCACTGGCCGGCCAGTCGTTCCACCCGGTCGCGCTCCTCGAACAGCGCTGCCATTTGCCGAAGCATGGCCGGCGTCCACGGTTCCTGCGCGGCGCTCCAGGTACTGCGGGGCAGGGCGTCCTCTAACCGTTGCAAGACCTCGGCCAGTTCCGGTTGAGCGGTTTGCCGGGCACGCAGGAACAGTTCGGGCCGGACGACCCAGTCGCGGAGGCGAGGCGGCTGCGTTAGCACCAGCCTTTCCACATCGGTCACGCCACGGGCCACAAGAAAGTCATGGAAGGCGAGCCCACGTGCCCCGGCCCACTGGCGCTGCTTCAGGACCTCCTGCACGACCAGGCGCAGCACCGGATCGACACCGCCATCGGGAGCGTGCAGGTAGCGTTCGCCAAGCAGCGGCAAAGACGATTCCGTTCCAAGCCGGCGTGCCGTCTGGCGCGTCAACCACAGCGCGCGCCCCTCGACGACCGCCTGCAACGCCAGATACGCCTCGGTGTCAAGGCAGGTAAGACGTCGCTTGGCCAGGCCGTAGCGCCGTTCCAACTCGGCGCGGGCCGCCTCGTGGACCAGTGCTAACTGCAGGACAGGAGGCGAGTCGAGCCGGGTCAACGAGTCGTGCCAGTGTGACATCCGGCGGGCATTCTCGGGAAAGAGGAGCAGACCCTGCGCCGGGTCGACGCAGGCGAGACGCACGCTTTGCAACGCGGCAGCGGCTACGTCCACGGCCTGCTTTCGCCGCAGGCCCTCCAGTTCGGCAAACTGTGCGCCGACCTGCTGCGCCACCTCGTCGTCGCCGACCTGGTGCAACTCGGCATCCGTAGCCACGCGGCAGCGCGCCAGGGTGTCGAGCCTCCACCCGGAATTTTCCTCCAGCACGGGCCGGGCCGCTGCCCATAGCGCCTCCGCATCGACAACTGCATGCGGCGTCTGCTGGCTACACGCAGGCGGCACGCACACTCCGAGCAGCATCAGGGCCAGGAAGGCGACCCACGAGCGCGAGGCTCTTGGTTCGGATGTCATTCGCAGCTCCCTCCCGTGCGGTCTGGGCGGGCTCGGGCTTGCCTGCCGGGGCCGGAGAAAAACGAGGAAACAGCATGGGTAGTCTCTTGCGTTCCAGCGCGGGCTTGCTATAACTACCCTTGCGGGTTGAGTAAAGCTCAACCCACTACCGATGAGACCGGGAAATGTCCGGGAATCCGGAGCTGACTGGGCGACGGCTCCAAGTTCCAGGTTTTCCGGTCTCATCTTCTTTTTGTCCCATTACCGCGCCACCCGGCGATGAAGGTCAAGCAACAATCTGACGATTTCCAGGTCGAGGAGAGGACCCACGTGGTCCCATCCGAAGAGGGGGCATTCGCGCTCTACCGCCTGGAGAAACGTGGTTGGTCCACGCCGGAAGCCATGGCGGTGGTGAGTCGCCGCTGGAGGATCGAGCCGCGCCGCCTTTCCTACGGCGGGCTCAAGGATCGTCACGCGGTCACGGCACAATACCTCACGATCTGGCATGGTCCGCAGCGCAACCTGACGCATGAGCGCCTGCGCGTCACCTACCTGGGGCAGACAGCCAGGCCGTATAGCTCGGCCGACATCCGGGCGAACCATTTTCACCTGATCCTGCGCGACCTCACCCTGGAAGCCTGCACGGCGGCCCAGCGGGCAGTGGAGGAAGTGCGCGTCGAAGGGATACCCAACTATTTCGACGACCAGCGTTTCGGCTCCGTGATGCCAGGCGGTGAGTTCATTGCCCGCCTGCTGGTCCAGGAACGATTCGAGGATGCGTTGCGGCTGGCCCTGACTGGACCCTACGAATACGACCGGGCGGCCCAGAAGCAGGAAAAGGCGACGTTGCTTCGGTACTGGGGAGACTGGGCGGCTTGCAAAGAACGACTGCCGCGCGGCCCGGTCGCCACTCTGGCCGGTTATTTGCAGGTCCATCCCGATGACTACCGCGGCGCCATGGCTCGGCTGCGCCCGGAACTACGCGGCCTGTATCTGTCGGTGTACCAGAGCTACCTGTGGAATCGCATCCTCGCTCGCTGGCTGCGCGAACATTGCCGGCCGAACCAGCTAGTTACCACATCCCTGCGCCTAGGCGAGGTGCCCATGTTCCATACATTGGACGAGGCCCAGCGCGAGGAAATGGCGAGCCTGATGGTGCCACTGCCATCGGCCCGGCTGCACATGGGGGAAAGCGACTCGTGGGCCCCGTTCGTCCATGGCGTCCTGGCCGAGGAGGGACTGGAACTGCACCAGATGAAGGTGAAGGGTATCCGCGAGCTGTTCTTCTCGAAGGGAGAGCGGCCGGCGGTCTGCCTGCCGGTGAATGTCGAACACGAGGCGGCACCCGACGAGCGCCGTCCGGGCCGGCGACGGCTGGCGCTCACCTTCGACCTGCCGCGCGGCTGTTACGCCACGCTCGTCGTGAAACGCATCACCGCTGCTAAGCCCCCCGCGGCTTAGCGTTACCCGAGGTATTACCCATGTCTGATTCCACGATCGACGAGATTCTACAGGTGAATGCCCGACTTCTTGAGTGCATCGACCGCGCTGATTGGAACACGTATCAGGAAATGTGCGATCCATCGCTGACCGCCATTGAGCCAGAGTCGCTCGGCCAGGTTGTCGAGGGATTGGAATTCCATCGCTTCTACTTCTTCAACCGCGGCGCCGGGAAAGGGAACGGCAATAACACCATCTGTTCGCCGCGGGTCCGCTTGATGGGCGACGTGGCCGTCCTCACCTACACCCGGCTGGCGCAGAGACTGGCACCCGAAGGCCACCCGGTAACCTACGACAGCGAGGAAACCCGCATTTGGCAGCGCCGAGACGGCTCCTGGAAGCTGGTCCACTTCCACCGCTCCAGCAGCCGCCAATGATTCGCCTGGCGGCATCTGCTTGCAACGAAAGCACACATGCCGTACCCGCATGCAGAGACTACCTGGTCTCAGCGGTATATCTTCTTTGAACCATGGAGTCTTACCTGTTTGGCTTGAACGATTTGCGTCAAACCTTACCATTCACGGAGTCCTGGCACGTCGCTTGCTTGGGGTGGGGGCGTCCACTCGGCCGGTCCTCCCCCCGGTTGCGGTGCGCGCACAGTCAATGCCTACAATGAGAGCATCTGCCTTGAAATCGGTTCCTTTTCAAGTGGCCGTGGCGGTCGCAATGGTCCTGTCCGGCGGTACTCTCCCGGCCGAGACACCGGCTCCAGATTCGCCGGTCACACAAGTACAACTCGCCAACGCCCAGAACGATGCCAGTAAACCGGGCGACACCGCCTGGATGCTTGTCTCCAGCGGCCTCGTGATGCTCATGGTGCCCGGTCTGGCCCTGTTCTACTGTGGCATGGTGCGCCGCAAGAACGTCCTGGCAACGATGATGCAGAGCATGGTCGCCCTGGCGATTGTCGGCGTCTACTGGCTCGCGATCGGTTACTGCCTTGCCTTCGGGAAGTCCCAGGGAGGCATCATCGGCTGGAGCCCCGAGCTGCTTTTCCTGCACGGCATCACGCCGAACCACTACCTCGCCAATACCAACATCCCGATCTACGTTCACGTGATGTTCCAGGGGATGTTCGCCATTATTACCCCCGCACTCATTAGTGGTGCCATCGCCGAGCGCATTCGGTTCGGTCCCTACTGCCTCTTCATGGTCCTGTGGGTGACCCTGGTCTATTGCCCGCTGGCCCATTGGGTCTGGGCGATGAACTGGTGGGACGGCGCCGACGCCGGCACCCGCCTCGTCGGCCTGCTCGGCGCCCCGCCCTTCGGCGCCCTCGACTTTGCCGGCGGCACCGTCGTGCACATCGCGGCGGGGTTCTCGGGCCTGGCGGCGATCCTCGTGCTGCGACGAAGGCTCGGCTATCCGGAACACGCCCTGCACCCGAACAGCATGGTATTGACGCTGACCGGCGCCGGTCTTCTTTGGTTCGGCTGGTTTGGCTTCAACGGCGGCAGCGCCGGTTCGTCCGGCCCCCTGGCGGCTGCGGCCTTTACTGCCACCCAGGCGGCGGCCGCGGCGGCAGGTCTCAGCTGGATGCTCGTTGAATGGCTGCACCGCGGCAAGCCGACCGCTCTTGGTCTCGCCTCGGGCATCGTCGCCGGTCTCGTGGCTGTCACGCCGGCCTCCGGCTACGTCTATCCGTGGGGCGGTCTCATTATCGGCCTGATCGCTGGCGCTGTATGTTATGGCTCGGTTTACCTCAAGTCCTTCTTGAAATACGATGACTCGCTGGACGCCTTCGGAGTCCACGGTATCGGCGGCTTCCTCGGCGCGGTGCTGACCGGCCTTCTTTGCTCGCACATTGTCAATGGCGCGGTCGTCACGGACGGCCTGGTCCTGGGCGGCAGCGCGGGCCAGCTAGGTTCGCAATTCCTCGCGGCGACCGTTGCCGCGGGATATGCGTTCGTCGTCAGCATATGTCTCGTCAAGGGCGTGGACGTGTTGTTCGGCTTCGCGACGAGCACCAAGGGCGAGATCGAGGGGCTGGATCGCAGTGAACATGGCGAGGTCGGGTTCGAGTTCGGTCTTACGCCGGAAGCCGCCCCGGATCGGTCGATTCATGAGCCCAGGCCCGCGCAGCGGCCGCCGGACGGCGAGCGCCGTTTCACCGTGGTCGTCGATGGCGCCGATCCCCACGAACTGATTCGCACCTGGTCCGATCTCTGCCAGGTTGGCGTTCGTCCGCCGGCCGCGGAGTTCAAGACCGTTTATCCTTTTCTGACGACCGTGCAGGGCAACCGTTTCCGTTTTCGCGGCGGTGATCCGGAGACTATGCGCGCGAGTTTGCAAAGCCTGTTCAAGGAGCGGCTCGGCACTCCGACGATCCGGACCCACCTGGAAAACTGATCCCTCTTGTCTAGAGTGAAGGTTGCCGCGCCTAGCTGCCGTCGTCCCAGCGCGTCAGCCGGCCGCAGTTCGGTGGGCAGTATCGCGCTCGTGCAAACCAGAAGGACGGCCCAGCATGAAACTGATCATGGCCATCATTCGTCCGGAAAAGTTGGAGGAGGTGCAGGCAGCGCTGAACGAGCGCGACGTCTACCTGATGACGGTCAGCGACGTGCGCGGTTGCGGCCGGCAGCGCGGCTACACAGAGGTGTACCGCGGCACCGAGTTCCAGGTCCGGCTGTTACCGAAGGTCAAACTGGAAATTGCCGTCAATGACGCCTTCGTCGATGCCACGGTCGAGGCCATCGTCCATGCCGCCCGAATGGGCGAGACCGGCCAGATTGGCGACGGCAAGATCTTCGTGCTACCACTGGACGACTGCATCCGCATCCGCACCGGCGAACGCGGTGGACAGGCAATCGGACCGTGATAACGTGATGTCCAGACCACGCGCCGTTGCGGATGCGAAGGCCAAACGAAAAGCGATCGCTTACTACCTTTTTCGTATAACATCAGCATCCGTGTCCCTATCCTGGAGGTGGCGCATCGTGACCCCGAAAGAAGTACTGGCTCTGATCCGCGAGAAGGAAGTCAAGGCTGTTGATCTCCGCTTCATGGATTTCCCCGGCCTGTGGCAGCACTTCACCATCCCGGCCGAGGCGCTTGAGGAAAGCGTTTTCGAGGAGGGCCTCGGTTTCGACGGCTCCTCGATCCGCGGCTGGCAGGCGATCAACGAATCCGACATGCTGGTCCTGCCAGTGCCCGAAACGGCGTTCATCGATCCATTCACCAAAGATACGACGCTGACGATGATCTGTAACATCCAGGATCCGCTCACCAAGGAAGACTACACGCGCGATCCGCGCAACGTCGCGCGCAAGGCGGTCAACTACATGAAGGCGACCGGCGTCGCCGACACCGCGTACTTCGGCCCGGAACTTGAGTTCTTCGTCTTCGACGACATCCGTTATGATCAGAACCAGTACTCCGGCTACTACTACATCGACAGCATTGAGGGGGCCTGGAACACCGGCCGCGAGGAGAAGCCAAACCTCGGTTACAAGCTCCGCTACAAGGAAGGTTACTTCCCGGTGCCGCCGTCGGACGCGCTGCACGACATCCGCAGCGAGATGATGCTGACGATGATCCAGTGCGGTCTGAAGATCGAGGCGCAGCATCACGAGGTGGCGACGGGCGGCCAGGGCGAGATCGACATGCGCTTCGCGCCGCTCGTCGAGATGGCGGACAACGTCCTCAAGTACAAGTACGTCGTCAAAAACGTGGCACGCCGCAACGGCAAGACGGCCACCTTCATGCCGAAACCGCTGTTCCAGGACAATGGCACGGGCATGCACGTCCACAGTTCGCTCTGGAAGAACGGCGTCAACCTGTTCGCCGGTTCGGGCTACGCCGGCTTGTCGGAAATGGGCATGTATGCCATCGGCGGGCTGCTGCGGCATGCCCCGGCCCTTTGCGCCATCACGAACCCGACGACGAACAGCTACAAGCGGCTCGTGCCCGGCTATGAGGCCCCGGTCAACCTGGCGTACAGTCGCCGCAATCGTTCGGCGTCGATCCGCATCCCGGTCTACAGTCCATCTCCGAAGGCCAAGCGCATCGAGTTCCGCTGCCCGGACGGTTCGAGCAATCCCTACCTCGCTTTCTCGGCGATGCTCATGGCCATGCTCGACGGCATCAAGAACAAAATGAAGCCCGGCGAGCCGCTCGACAAGGATATTTACGACCTGGAACCGGAGGAACTGGCCAAGGTGCCGAAGGCTCCGGGCTCTCTCGACGAGGCACTGAACTTCCTGGAGAGGGACCACGAGTTCCTGCTGCAAGGCGACGTGTTCACCCAGGACGTGATTAGCACCTGGATCTGGTACAAGCGCGAAAAGGAAGTGGACGCCATTCGCTTGCGGCCGCATCCCTACGAGTTCGCCCTCTATTACGACATTTAGTCGCTCGCAGAGCACGGTGCTTGCGCTGTGCGGCGCGGGTCGACGGCGAATTGTTCATTGTCGGTTCTGGAAGTCCACTGGTTGGCGGCGACAGGCGGGCCGCCTGTCGCCACGGAAAAAGCAGTTTCGGGAGCAGACTCGTAGCCGCGCAGCGGAGCGCGACGTTTGTGCTTCGCTGCGCGGCTTTCCTTTTTGGGGGTGAAGCTATGGAAGAAGGACCTGAACCCCATGAGCTGATCGAGCAGACGGTGGAACATCACCACCACGCGTACGAGCAGCATGCCGAAGGACAGCGCCCGACGATGTTGACACTCTCGGCCATCACGGCCGCCGTTCTGGCGGTGTGCGCCGCGGTCGGCGCCCTCCTGTCGGGTCACGCGGCCAACATGGCCATCCTGTACCAATCACAGGCCACGGATCAGTGGGCTTACTTCCAGGCCAAGAGTACCAAAGGCCACATCTACGAAGGCGACAAGGCCGTCGTGCGCAGCCTGGCAAAACTCCAGGGCATCAAGCCGGAACAGATCGAAACGGAACTGAAGAGTTTTCAAGACGAAGCGGATCGCTATAAGCGAGAAAAGAAAGGGATCGAGGACAAGGCGAAGGAACTGGAATCCCAAAGCAAACACGAGTTCCACAAGCACCATAATTTCGCGTTGGGTATCGCCGCCTTCCAGGTGGGCATCGTGCTGGCGTCCATCTCCATCCTGGTACGATTGCGCGTTCTTTACGCCATGAGCGTCCTCGCGGGCGCCGTTGGGCTGGTGTTCCTGCTCATCGGGCTGCTCACACCGGAGCCGAAGCCGGCCGAGGAAACGGCCAGCCGCTTGCGGCCTGGCGTGGGCATCGCCAGCCCGCAAACGGCTGCTCGGTGCAGTTAGCGGCTCAGAATCAACCGGCCAACTGGCTTGCCTTCCTTGCCGTCCGGCTTCGGAGCGGGCGGCGGCACCGGCAGTGCGCCGGGCGGCGGCGCTGGCAGGTTCTCCTTGGGACCTTCTTCCTTGCCATTCGTCCCTTCCGGAGGATTCGACTCCTCGCTCACCTTGATCGTCACCTGGAAGCCGAAATCCTTCTTCGCGACGCCGTGGAACGGCTCCCAGTAGCTGATCCAGAGAGGATCGAGCGCCGGGTCAGGAGCGAACTCGGCCGAGGCAGCCTTGCACGGCAGGATCGCCTTCGCATGGCAGGCGCCGATGTGGAAGGTCTGGTGCAGCTGGTATTTGCCGGCCTTGATCGGCACATTGACCGGGCCCTCGTGATCGTTGATCGACAGGTTCTCGCCGCCGCAGACTGAGTGCGCCGGCGCGCAGACCGTCAGGACCTCCGCCGGACCGCAGCTGATCGTGGCGCAGGCGTTCGATTCCTCGGCCGAGCCCCCGCCCTTGCACTCGCTGCGGAGCAGACCGATCACGCGCCCTTCCATCGTCACCTTGGCGTACTTGACCTCGGGCTTCTCGAAGACCACCTCGATGCATTGATCGAGATCAAAGTCCATGCTCGCGGCGCCGGGGCCGGCCGGCGAACCTGTGGCCACGGCGATGCCGGTCATGGTGACCACGATCGCGTCGGTCGTCGGTTGCTGGACGTCGATGTAGCCGCTGCCCGTGTGGACGCAGCCAGCGTGGTGGGGATATACGTGGCCGTGACGCCCGTGGAGCGTAAAGTCCACCGTCGGCGTCGGCGCGGAGTACGGTACTACCTGAATGGTCACCGGCGTGCCGGGGGGAACCGGCTTGGGCGCGTCGCCGGCCTGCAACACGGCCAGGCCGAACGGCGCTACCATGCCGAGCAACCCTATGACATATTTCCTCATGGTCCTGTAGCCTCCTATCCTTGGCATGAACACGTTCCTGTCCGGCGCGGCCCGCCGGGTCTGCCGGCCGCGCTCACGGCAATCGTCCTCTGGGCGCTAACATGCGTCCGCCGATCGCACCGAGCGACCGGCCGTGGCTCACCAGCGGAGGATCATGGCGCCGGCGAGGGTGAGCAGGCTGTGGTGCCCGTCAAAGGGATGGGCGACACTTGTTCCGAACGGCTGCGAGTCGAGATTGTAATCGTAACGCAGTTCCGACTCGAAGATCAGGCCCTTGCGCACCGTCCAGGTCACCCCACCGGTCGCGGCAGCGTAGAGGCCCTTGGTCTTGTCCAGGAAGGGGTCCTCGGCCGTGCTGGTGCGGACGCCCTGCGGATCGTCGAACAATTCGAGACGGGCCGTCCCCTTGAGCCGCGGCGTGAAAGTGTAGGTCAGGTAGCCGGCCGTACCGCCCCAGTCGATGAAACCGGGGTTAATGGTGCTGCCGTCGCTAAGCGACTGTCCCTGAACGTTGTGCTCGAAGCCGTACAGCATTTCCAGATTGGAAACGAGGACGGCGTTGAACTGATGCGTCCAGACCACGTCGAAGACGTTGATGTGCTGCACCGCATAGTGGTCGTCGAACCGGGCCGGACCCGCGATCACTGTGAACTTCACGATGTTCCGCGCGGCCGACTGCGTGCCCTGTGGCTGCGTCCATTGCAGGGTGAAGATACCAGTGGCCCGGTCGGCCGGGTGGATGAACAGGTCGCTGCCCAGGACGAGGCCGCCCTGGACTGTCCAGACCGGTGTGACGGTCAGCGTGGCCAGCACGCCTGTGTGGGTGAACGGTGAACCGTTGCTGAAAATGTAGCTGTGCGAGACCAGCGGGGTATTGGGCGCCTCCAGGCTCTCCACGCCGTAGGGGGTGTAAAAGCGACCGAGCTTGACGTCCAGGCCGCGGCCAATTGTCGGGAAGTAGACCTCGGCATAAAACTGCACCGGATCAATACCGTAAATCTCGGGCGCCAGCTGGGGCGTACCGGGCGAGGTCGCGTTAAAGAGCGGGCGGTCGGTTAGCTGATCGTTGAGAATACCTTTCTGCGGCAGGGTGAAGCGGTAGTCGGTACCGAATATCCAGTCCGATTGGAAGCCCCAGGTTGGTTCGGTGGTGCCTGTCGTCACAACGGAACGAGCGATGCGCAGCCAGGTCTGCTGCATGACCGGCTCGTTGCCGCGATAGTTGAAGGACTCAGGCAGGTCATTGTGCCCGATCGAGCTGGCTGTGTAGGAGAACTCGTTCCAGCCCAGGATCTGGGTACGGGTACCATCGAGGGCGGCGCCCGGCCAGGTGCCCTGCAACGATTCCATGAGGAGGTAGCGCGGCGGAGGCGCGGCCGCGGCGGCAGCGGGAGCAGCAGGAACGGCGGGCGGCGTCGGCGGTGGCAGCGACGGTGCGGGAACGGTCAGCGGCTCCGGCGGAGGCGGCGGGGCCGGTGGCGCGGGCGGGACCGGCGGCTGCTCGACCAGGCCTACCCGCTGGTAAACCGGGAACGCCGGCGACGCAGCCACTGGGGCTGGCGGCTTGATTGGGACCGCCGGCGGCGCGGCCACCGGGGTGGGAGGCGCGCTCGCCATCGCGGGGGGCACGACCGAATGAGCAGGCGGCGGCGCGAACGGCAGCCCGGCGCTATTGCGGTCTAGCGTGAGGGGGCCGAACTGCACCATGCCGCTCCTGGCGGCAGGCGCCGGCGGATCGGCTTCCAGGGTCAGTTTGCCGTGCGGAACGGCTGTGGGGGTGGTTGCTGGGGGACTGCTCTCAGGCTGCCCCAGCGCAACGGCAGCGGATAACAACAGGTACTCCAGCATCGCAGCCCCTCCTTGGGCTTGGACGTATTCATGCAACGCCAGGGGGAGAGAGGAGCAGGGGATTGACCCTGCATACCTGGCCTTCAAGGCAGTGAGCATATCGCTGGTTGTTATCGTCCTATGCAGTGTATCCAGTTCACGCCATAGGTTGTGTTTTTCCCGCATTGCCTGGAAGACGGGTAAACCTTGCTGTCGTGGAACCAGAAAGGCAAAGGCCGCCCGGAGCCCGGCGCGGTCGGCAGCGACCGTCACGCCAGGCCCCGAGCGGCCAGGTAAATTGGACGAAGCGGCAGTGCGGATCAAATGCCAGACGCCAACCTCTGTTTGGCGCGTTCGTCCGCGCCCACAAAGGTCGATCGGCCCTTTGCCTTGCTCGCAATGCTAAAGTAGATGAAGCCCCAGATTCCCCAGACCGCCGCCACGGCGAGAGCGAGGTAAGGTTCCTTCCAGCTCATGCCGGTGACCACACCAGGAATCGGGCCAATCAGATAGAACAGCATGCAGACCAGGTTGGCCAGCAGGCCGAACACCGGGATGACCACGTGCTTGAATGTGTTGAACGTGTGGTGCTCGACGAAGGCCACGATCGCCGCCAGGTTGGTGAGCATGTACAGCAGGAACGTCCCGAAGTTGCTCGCCAGCGCCACCAGGATCAACGTGTTCGGAATCGCACTCATCGTCTCTGCATCGAAGACGCCAAAGCTGTACCAGATGCTGTGCGTTCCGCGGACGGTATCGACCGTCTTTTGCAGGCCAGCCACGTCGGTGACCGCGGGACCGCAGAGGTAGCCGGAGCAAGCGACCACCCCGATGACCGCGGAGATGGCCGCAAGGGTCCAAATGGCCCGGTGCGGGGTCAGCGTCCGGCCGTGGAGCATGCCAAAGTGCGACGGCATTTCGTCGTCCCGGCCCATGGCATAGGTGACGCGGGCACCGGTGTTGATGCACGACAGCGTCGTGCCGATCAGGGCCAGAAACACGGTCAAGGCTTCGACGATCATGAACCAGAAACCGGCTTCGGGGCTGCCGAAGAGCCACGCGCCGACCAGCTGCATCATGTCGCCGATGGGCGCGCTGGAACCGGCGGCCGTGGTCATCGTGTAGTTGTTATGGAGGAAGTAATTAGCGGCAAAGTATTCGATCAGGTAGCAAATCACGCCCTGAATAAACAGCGAAAGCAGCACCGCCCGCGGAATGTCCCGCTTGGCGTTCTTTGCTTCCTCGCCCATCGACGTGACCGACTCAAAGCCGACAAGGATCAGGATCGCGATACATGCCTGGATGATGATGTATGTGAACCCGTGCGGCGCCACCACAGCCGTGCCGGCCTCGAAGCATTGACGAGTGTCCTGCTTTGGCGACTTCGGGTCCTTGGGATCGGACAGCTCCTTGGTGATCGCGTCCTTGTAGCTGACGGCTGGCACCGACTCCATCACCGGGTTACCCTTGGCGTCCTTCGTCACAACCGGCTGGTCATCCTTGTCTTTGACCTGCTCCTGTTCGGGTTTGCCGTCCTCGCCGAGGATCGGCTTGCCGTCCTCGCCGACCTTGTCCTTCATCTCGTAAACCGGCTGCACCAGGGCAGGCTTGCCGTCCACCAACGCCCAGCCGGGATCGCCTTCCTTGTGGTTCATCCGGTAACCGATGGCGATGAGGGAGAAGACGAGGAGAGCGCTGATTTGAATGACATTGATAGCGACGTTCACGCCGGTGGCACTGTTAACGCCACGGTAGGCAATATAGGCCACGCCGAAGGCGAACACGACGCAGAAGAGGATCATGAAAAGTGGACTGTTCAGCGAGCCGTTAAAGGTTCCAGGGAGGAGTTGGCCCGCCAGATACCCAGCCAGGATGGCCGTCACGCCCACCATCACCCCTGGATAGATCCAGTAGTAGAGGTGACTGGCCCAGCCAATCAGGAACTTGGCGATACGGGCGAAGCGGTAGTAGTGCGTGTGATGGAGGAACGCCTGCTCAGCGAAGAAGTAAGACGATCCGGCTCCGGGATAGAGCTTGGATAACTCGGCATAGGAGATCGCCGTGGCGAAGCAGAGTGCCAGGGCGGCGATAATGCCGAACCACATGTCGGAGCCAGCCATGGGAGCGCCGTACTGCGCCTGCTGGGCATACGTCAGCCACAGGAAGGCACCCGGCGCGATGAGCGCCATCGCGTTCATCGTCAAGCCGGTCAGCCCGAGCGTGGGCTTCATCTTGGGAGCTTCGGAAGACAAGCGACACCTCTTTCTCGCAAAGGGGAGAGACGAACACGTCAACCCATGTCCGCGATCACTTCTGGATCCCCGCCGGACAGCGCGGAATAAGCGGCGAACCGTGCTGGCATGTGGGCACGTTCCCCCCATTACCCGCCGAGCCGTGGAGCCTGGGCAGCCTCAATTCCGCGTGTGTTCCCCCCTAAGTGGCAATTCACATGCCGAGAACGACGGTTGCGCAAGCCTGCGCATCCGCTCGCGACTGAAGCGTAAACAGAGAAGTGACTTACACCGTGCGAAATGTTGCGCGACCTGGTGCGGGCCGTGGACGATTCAGGTGCGCTTGCCTACAAAGTATGCAGGTACTGCTGCGCTTGATGAAGGTAGGGCACAGCTGCGGCAAGGCCGATCAGAGGCTAGCTTTCCGGCGTCTCTTTCTTCCGCAGGGTCTTGCTTTCCGTGTGCGGCTTGGGCAGGGCAGTGCCGCACTGGGGACAGTGCGTGCGTCGGTCTTGTTCGTCGGCGAGCATCTCGGTCTGGCCACAAGATGGACACACGACCAACCAGCCGCGCAGCGGCAGGTCGGCGGGCAATTCCGTCACTTCTAGCGTGTCGTCCTTGGCGTTTTCGGCAATGAACGGCTTGCGGCAGTCCGGACACATCACCTTGCACTTGCGGTAACGGTCGAGCAGTCGAAAGACCTGGCCGCAGGAGAGGCAGACGGTGGTGAAGGGCACGGCGGCGGCTCCTGGTTGAACGTCTGCTGCTCMGCAGCCTCGCGCGGCCGGGCTTGCGACGTACCTGCATCGAGTATACCCCAGCTGCGCCGGCCGGCAAACTTTCCTCGGATCTCTTGGGAAAATGCGAAGGAGTGGGACCACGGCGCGAGGGGCAACCGTGGCCTCGCTGGCTTTGGTATTCCCCCTATTCCCACCCCGTCTTTATAATGCGCAAGAAAGCCCTTCCCCGAGGAGTTCCCATGCAAGATCGCATCGCATACCAGGGCATCACCTTCGATGACGTCCTGCTCGAACCTGGCTATAGCGAGGTCCTGCCGCGCGAGGTAGACGTGCGAACGCTGCTGACGCGCAATATCCGTCTGAACATTCCCGTCGTCTCCTCGCCCATGGACACGGTCACCGAGAGCGATCTGGCAATCGCCCTGGCTCAGGAAGGGGGCATCGGCTTCATCCACAAGAACATGTCGCTCGCCGACCAAACGCGTGAGGTGGACAAGGTCAAACGCAGCGAAAACGGCATCATTACCGACCCGATCACCCTGCCGCCCGACGCCACGGTCGGGACGGCCCGGCGGATCATGGAGCAGCAGAACATCGGCGGCGTGCCGATCACGGTCGATGGCTACCTGAAGGGTATCCTGACCCGCCGGGACCTTCGTTTTCTCACGAACAACAACCAGCGCCTGAACGAGGTAATGACGAAGGACGACCTGGTGACGGCCCAGGAGAATACGACGCTCGAAGCGGCTGAGCGGATTTTAACGGAAAATAAGGTCGAGAAACTTCTCCTGGTGGACGAACAATATAGACTGAAAGGCCTGATTACCATCAAGGACATTGACAAGCTCACCAGCTTCCCCAATGCCTGCAAGGACCCGCGCGGCCGGCTGCGCGTCGGCGCCGCGATCGGCGTCCACGACTTCGAGCGTGCCGAATCGCTCATCAAGGCGGGCGTGGACGTCCTGGTGGTGGACTCGGCCCACGGCCATACGCGCAATGTCCTGGAGACTGTCAGTGGCCTGAAGCGGCAGCACGGCATCGAAGTGATCGCCGGCAACGTGGCCACCGCCGAGGGTGCCAAGGCCATGCTCAAGGCCGGCGCGGACGCGGTGAAGGTGGGCATCGGTCCCGGATCGATCTGCACCACGCGGGTCATCTCCGGTGTCGGTGTGCCGCAGATCACGGCGATTGCAAACGCGGCCCAGGGTATCGCCGGCAGTGGCGTACCGATCATCGCCGATGGCGGCATCCGCTACTCGGGCGATATGAGCAAGGCGCTGGCCGCGGGAGCGCATTCGGTCATGCTCGGCGGTCTGTTCGCCGGCCTGGCCGAGAGTCCCGGACAGTTGATTATCTACAAGGGACGCAGTTTCAAGACGTACCGCGGCATGGGGTCGATCGGGGCCATGATGTCCGGCTCCAGCGATCGCTACCGTCAAGCGAACGGCAACGGCGACAAGCTGGTTCCCGAGGGCGTTGAGGGGCGGGTCCCCTACAAGGGACACCTCGCGCCGTTCGTGTATCAGCTGGTTGGCGGCCTGCGCGCGGGCATGGGCTACTGCGGTACCCGAAACATCGAAGAATTGCGCACCCGTTCGCGCTTCATCATGGTGAGCGCGGCGGCAGTGCAGGAGAGCCATCCACATGACATCTCCATCACGCAGGAAGCGCCAAACTACACGTCGCGCGGCGAGCACGCCAGCACGGACGGCGGTTAGGGCACGGCGCGGCGCGGCCGGGGCGCTGGCCCTGGTGTTCCTCGCCATGGCGACGGTCCGGACGCCTGCCCAGGAAGCGCCCACGCCGAACGCGATACCTTCAAACGCGACCCCCCAGGTACCCCTCCTCGATCCAAGTGCCCTGCCGGGAGCGTCCCTCCCGCGACCAGACGCGAAGATGGCAGATCCTGTCGATACCTGGGTTCCCGGACCGGTGCCAATCGCGTCCGCACCGCTATCGTCTCTGCCTGGCGAGGAAGTGAAAGGCATTGTCATCCTGCCGGCGGCTTTGCAGCAACCGATGCCACCGGCCGGGGACGCGGCGATTCCTCGCGACTACGCGCAACTCGATGAGAGAACATCGAACTATCGCATTTACCTCGACCCACCGGGTCCGGAGCGGCTGTTCCGCCTGGAATCGGAAGCAGGCTTGCAGGAGCGCATCCGCCAGGAAGGCCGGCAGCAGAAACAGGTGGACAAGGTCGTGTTCCCCGACGAACCTGTGTTGTCGAAGGCGCCGTACTACGGTCGGCACTGGCCGGCGCAGCAAGAATGGGCCGAGTCTAATTATGTTTGCTACAAGCGCCTCTACTTCGAGCAGAAGAACTTCGAGCGCTACGGCTGGGACCTCGGCATCATCACGCCGTTCGTCTCGGCGAGCGTCTTCTACGCGGACGTGGTCACGCTGCCGTACCATGCTTACACCGATCCATGCCGCTGCTACGAGTGCAGCGCCGGCTACTGTTTGCCGGGAGATCCGGTGCCGCTGCTCCTCTATCCGGTGGAGCCGAGTCTGACCGGCATCCTGGCCGAGGCGGGCTCTGTGGTCGCGGTGCTGGCGATCTTCCCGTAATTCATATAGCCGCGACGCGCAGTGGTGCGCGCGCCTACGTTGAGCGAAACGTGGACGCCTCCCCGCTGCGCATGTGTTTTCATTTATGCTTTTCCTCCTCAAGCGTACCTGGATGGGCAGCCTGCTCGGCCTGGCGGTCCTGGCTGGGCTCGGTCTTATTCTTCGACGATACCTCGGTGATGTTCCTCCGGTCATCGTGTCCTCGTCCGCGGTCCTGGCAGGCATCGTCGCCGTTGCCCTCATTCTTACCAGCGACTGCCTGCTGCACGGGATCCTTTGCCTGGTGTTCGGTCTACCCTATCAACGCCGCCACCGCGAACTGGCAGCGCTTTTCAACAAGCAAACCCTTGCGGCCATCCTGGCTGGTGCCACCATGGCTGGTCTCGGCGAGGAGCTTGTCTTCCGCGGACTCAGCACCAGTCCCTTCTATCTGGTTCCCGCCGCGGTCCTGTTCGGCCTGCTCCACCACGTCCGCGCCTCGCTCTGGCTATTCACCATCTGGTCGATCTGGCAGGGCCTGCTTATCGCCGGCGCATTCTGGTGGACCGGCAATTTGTTCGTCACCATCGAGGCGCATTTCTGTCACGATCTGCTCGGCTTCCTCATCTTTCGCCGGCTGAATCGACTGGCGCCGCTCCCGGACCCCGGGACGATCTGACGGTTGCTCGGTAAGGATAACTCCATTCGCTTCGTGTCGCTGTCCCTGGGGCCGGTGCCATGCTTGAAACTTTCCAGGTCGAACTCCCCGACCTGGCGGCCACGCGCGCTTGCGGGCGCCGCCTGGGGCAATTGCTCTTTCCTGGCGCGGTCATTGCCCTGATCGGCCCGCTCGGCGCCGGCAAGACGCATTTCGTCCGCGCCGTCGCGGAGGGGCTGGACATCCCCGACAGCCGGGCGGTCAGCAGTCCGACCTTTGTCCTCATCCAGGAATACGAGGCGCGGCTGCCGATCTATCACTTCGATGCCTACCGGCTGCGGGACGATGGGGAGTTCTTCGACCTCGGTGCACACGAGTATTTCGAGGGGAGTGGCGTCTGCCTGGTGGAGTGGGCGGATCGAGTTCTGGCATGTTTGCCTGGTGCGTATCTGAAACTTACCTTCGACATCACGGGCGAAAGTTCGCGCTGCCTGGTTCTGGAGTCCCATGGCGCCCGTTACGCTCGTCTTCTGCAGTCGCTTACGGCTTAGCGACTGCTCGCCACACCGCACGCAAGCTGCATTCGTGGAGAAGACATTTGAGTTTCCGGTGTCCGCCCATTATCATCCGCAAACAGGAGCGCAGCTGTGCACCTGGCTGCTGCGCGGTGGACCGACTCATTTACCACGCGAGGACCCAGCCATGTCTGCCAGCAACGTCGATGTGGTGTTCAGTTTCGACACCACCGGGAGCATGTACCCCTGCCTGACGCAGGTGCGGCGCAAGATCAAAAGCACTGTCGCCCGGTTGGCCGAGGAGATTCCCGGCATCCGAATTGGCATCATCGCCCACGGCGACTACTGCGACGAGGGCTCGACCTACGTGACCAAGACGCTCGACTTGACCAGCGATGTCGATGCCATTTGCCATTTCGTCGAGCGGGCGGGACCAACCGGCGGCGGCGATTCGCCGGAATGCTACGAACTGGTCTTGCACGAGGCGCAAGCGCTGTCCTGGCGTCCCAAGGCGTCGAAGGCCTTCGTACTCATTGGCGATGACGTGCCCCATCCGCCGGCGCATACGCCGCGCAAGATCAACTGGCGGACCGAGGTGGACCGGCTGGGGGAGATGGCCATTCCCGTCTACGGCGTGCAGGCGCTGAACCGCGGCCACGCCACCAAGTTCTATACCGAACTGGCCGAGAAGTCGGGCGGCTTCCATCTCAGCCTCGATCAGTTCGCCTACATTACGGATATGGTTCTGGCCATCTGCTACAAGCAGTCGTCCGACGATCGGTTGCAACAGTACGAGCAGGAAGTCGTCGATGAGGGCCGGATGAGCCGGGGCCTGAACAAGATCTTCAGCACGATGCTCAAGCGGAAGGTGGCGACGGAATACGCCGAGGCCGATCTGCACGCTGTGTCGCCCGGGCGCTTCCAGGTGCTCGACGTGGACATGGACGTACCGATCAAAACCTTCGTGCAGGACAACGGCCTGGCGTTCAAAGCGGGACGCGGCTTCTACGAGTTCACGAAGACGGAGACAATCCAGGGGTACAAGGAAATCATCCTCATGGATCGCGCGACGGGTGACATGTTCGAGGGCGAGAAGGCCCGCGAGATGCTCGGGCTGCCGATCGGCGAGACGGCACGCATTCGGCCAAGCGCGCTGGAGAAGTACGGCGTATTCGTGCAGAGCACGTCGAACAATCGCAAGCTGATCGGCGGGACGCGCTTCCTCTATGAGGTCGAGGACTGGGATCGCAAGACGGACGCGGAGGCGCCCTCGACAATGTCGGCGCGCTAACCATCTCGTGGTCGTAACTCGCAAGCCGCGGCCTGCGAGTTACGACCACGAAACCTCCACGACCACGCGGAAGCCGATGCTGTCGTTGCGGAACTCCGGCGAGTGTTTGTTGCGGCGTGCGGAGCGGCAGAGGTGCCCGCTGTTGTTCCATGAGCCGCCGCGCAGCACGCGCCGGTCGCCGTGGGCCGGACCAGGCGGATCGGTCTGCGGTGCGCGCGCATACGTTGCGGCGTACCAGTCGGCGCACCACTCCCAGACGTTGCCGTGGACGTCGTGCAGACCCCAACGGTTAGCCGGGTAGCTGCCCACCTTTGTCGTTCGCTGCTTGTGCGGACCAGGACGGGACCAGCCGTAGGGGTGCGTGCCGTCGAAGTTAGCCTGTGCCGAGGAGATGAGGGCCCCGATACAGAAAGGGGTTGTTGTGCCGGCGCGGCAGAAGAATTCCCATTCGGCCTCGGTCGGCAGCCGATAGGACAGTCCCGCCTGACGTTCCGGGCGCAGCAGCGAAAGCCGCCGGCAGAACTCGACCGCGTCGTCCCAGGAAACTTGCTCCACCGGATGCTGCGGACCACCCCCTTGCCCTTTCGTGAACTGGGCCGGGTTCCGGACCATCACCGTCTCATACTCGATCTGGGTCACTGGATAGATACCCACGTACAACGGCTGAGAGTGCGCTACCGCGTGCAGAGGACCCTCATCGGCCACCCGCTCCGGCTCATCCTCTGGGGAGCCCATGAGAAAAGTCCCCGGCGGGATGAGGACGAGGTGCATGCCGATGGAGTTTCGATGGTCATGGTTTCGATGGGCTGGCCTTCCGTCGTCTTGGCAGTCTCCTTGCTCCTGATGGTCACGGCCCGGCAGACGGTCTTCACGCCGGTCTTGTACCGCTTGTCGGTGGTCGGGACCGTGGCCCAATGGCAGACGATGCCCTCGATCATGCTGCGGATCGCTTCGGCCTTCTGGATGTAGCTGCCCGTCTCGACGGCCTGCTGGACTTTCTCCTGCTGCCGCTTCAACAGGTCGATCTCTTCCTGCACTTGTTGCGACCAGCCCATGAAGTCGGGCGGCGACGTTACCGCCGCTATCTCCTTGCTCAACTGGCCGATACGCTCGTTGAAGTTGTCGATGATGAACGGCTCCAGCTTGCGGCCCCGCTGCATGTCCATCAACTCGTCCATCAGCCGCCGCCGCTCGTCCACCTTGGCCTGAATCGCCGTCTGGTTCTGCTCCATGTCGTCCTTGACCATCTGGCAGTACAGTTCCAGATAGTCGCCGTCCGTGGTGAAGACGGCGTTGTTCTCGTCGTCGTGGTCCATGATGACCTCGACGCCGCCCACCCTGTTCAGGCCGGGCTTCAACTTCTTCTCAAGGTAGCTCTCGATCTCCAGCCGAATGTACTCGAAATGCAGTTCCTTCAACCACTCGTCCGTCTCCAGCCGCTCCAGCAGTTTCTTGTCCTCGACGGCCTCGCCCACGGTGTCGAGCCGCTGGCCCACCCGACGCAGGTACTCCCCGATGAACCATTCGGCCTCCTTGAACGTGAGCCGCTTGTGTTCGTGGTCGGGGTGCTTGACCCGGAAGTGCTTGCCCTGCGAGTTGCCCGCCAGTTTGGTCTTCGTGTCCTCGTCCCACCACAACCCGCCGAGCCATAGGTCTTCGCTGCGGGGCGACCGCTTCGGCGTGGATGACCGGCGTTCCTCCAGCTTGACTTGAATGTTGTCGAACAGGTCGGCGTCGATGAACGGCTCAAACACTTCCTCGGTCGGCAAGAACCACTCGGCCTTGTTGTTCCAGCGGTACACGCCCTTGCGGTCCTCGCCGGTGTCGATGATCCTGCCACCCTCGATGTGGCGGAATGTGCTTTGGCTGGTGCGGTTCCATGCGGGCCTGCCGACGATGACGCTGTTCTCCAGCAAGCCGTCGATGAAGGCACTGTACCAGTGGTCGGCGTACACCGGCTTGACGCCCTCCTCGTTCAACTGCTTGGCGATGCGGTAGGTCGTCCACCCGGCGTCGAACCACTCGCAGATGCGGCGTAGCGTGTCCACCCGCTCCTGACGGATCGACGGTGAGTAGAACAGCCGGTCGGATGTATCCTTCGCCGGGCGGTGGCGGATTTCCTTGTCGGGCATGATGGCGTTCTCGTCCTTGATGATCTCGTTGCCGTACCGCTCGGCCTCGACGTACTCGCCCTTGTCGTTGAGGATGTACTTGATGCGGCAGTCCCAAGCGTCCTCGACCATCCTCCACTTCTCTTGGCCGCTGCTGCCGACGCATACCACGTCGAACCCGTAGACGAGGTACTTGCTGCCAATATACTCGCCCAACACGGCCCGCCGCCGCTTGCCGACCAGCACCCGCTCGGCCTTGTCGATCTGCTCTTGCCGTGACTGGCTGGCGGCGACGGCGTTGAGCAGCGTGGTTTCAAGGTCGCTCTTGCTGCGGTCCTTGCCGTCGATGACGGTGATGAGCCGCACGCCCTGCTTCTTGAGCAGCGTGATGAAGTAGCCGAGTTCGTTGCTGTCGGCGGTCCCGAAGCGGTCGAGCCGCTGCACCAAGATCAGGTCGGGCCGCACCGTCTCCATGTCCGTGAGCATGGCCTGAAACGAACGCCGCTGGTCGGACTTGTGCCGCTTCTGGTAGTCGCCGTACTGCCCGATGATCTCGATGCCGTGGTCGGCGGCGTACTGGCGGATCATCTTGACCTGTTCTTCGACTTCTTGGCTTGGCGTCGAGACACGCAGGTACATGAACGCCGTCAGCTTGGCCGTCGTCGTGGCGGTCAGTTTAGTCTTCGTCTTGACGGTCATGGTGCGTTCCTTCGTGCGTGCTAGTTCGTCGCCTGTGTGATGACCGGGCCGGGCCAGCCGCCACGATGCCACCGCCTTCCGTCTCAACGCCAACATAGCGGAAGACGGTGCGTTCCGAGACACCGAGAGCCGTGGCGATCTCGCCCGGTGACAGTCCCTTGATCTTGAGTTCCTTCGCCCGCTCAGGCTTGCCCTTCGTTGTGCCGGGCTTGCGGCCACGGTACACGCCCTTCTTCCGTGCGACCTCGATACCGGCTTGCTGCCGCTCCTTGCGGTACTGCCACTCGATTTCGGCCAACCCCAAGAGCAAGGCAGCAAGCGTGCGGCCCACGGCCCCGTTGACCTCAAGCTGCTGGGTGACGACCACGATCTTGAGGCCACGTTCGGCCCAATCAGCGAGGATGTTCACGCCGTCCTTCAACCTGCGGGAGAGCCGGTCCAACTTCCAGAGGATGACGGTCTTGACCTTGCCGTGGAATATGTCGGCTTGCAGCTTGTCGAAGGCGGGCCGCTTCAACGTCGTGCCGCTCTCCTTGTCGGCGTACCACTCCACTTGCTTGCGGTCGATGCCGTTGGCGTCGAGCCACTTGTCGATCTCGGCCCGCTGGCGGTCGTCCTTCTGGCCCCGGCTGGAAACACGGACGTAGGCGGCGATGGTCATGGCTCATGGTCCTCCTTCTCTTCACCTTCTCGTCACTGGCATTATAGGCGGCTTGACGCTGAACGACACGATGAGTATAGTCGAAATGGCGGTTGCACACCGAAATGGAACGCCGGGAAAAACCGGGGTCGCAAGGGCGAAAAAAAAACGCTGCTGACCCTATCCGTCAGCCGACCGATTCGCTACGATGTCCACAGTGGCGGTCGTCGGTCGTCTCTATTCCTGATGGAGTGTATCATGAGTCCTATCGTGCTGGTCCTTGTCGTGATCTTGATTCTCGTCTTGCTGGGCGGCGGTTACGGCTACCGCAGTGGCAACAATGTCCTCGCCGGGGGCGGTGGACTCGTCGGGTTGATCCTCATCATCCTCATTATTCTATTCCTGCTGGGCCGTATCCAACTGTGATTGCATTCTGCTGCACTTTCCCAAAAAGCCTAATTCCGAGTGTGGAGATCGCTTGAGGA